>Ga0209166_10000144_pt1 | contig 94248 bp, 72 predicted proteins | sample Coa_R1_3_FD_187151 | JGI IMG/M metagenome (GOLD analysis project Ga0209166, IMG submission 187151) | Surface soil microbial communities from Centralia Pennsylvania, which are recovering from an underground coalmine fire - Coalmine... | ecosystem: Environmental > Terrestrial > Soil >...
GCACGGCGCCAACAAATATCCAGTGAGCAGACTTACCAAAGGAGGAACGAGAAAGAGGCGAAGATGAGTTGGCGCCGTGCCAAACAGAAAACGCTGAAGCAACTGGATGCACAACGTGAAAAGCACGGCCGACAATCCGGCGAGGACGCCAATCAATACGGTCAACGCCAGGAAAATCTGGTTTTCGCGATAACCCAGCCGCTGCGTTAGGAACATCCCTATCCGGTTCATCGTGCTGCCGCCCGATGCCGCAGTCCAATCCGAATCAATGCGTCTCCAAAATCATCGGTCAACCAGCATGCGCTCCGGGTGACCTGCTCCATCTCATAGGTGAGTTCAATGCCGTTGCGCAACACGTCAATATCGTTACGCGAAAGGCCCTTTCGCAATTGGGTTTTGATCGTGTCCCCTTCCTGCAGCAGGTTGGCAACGTTCTCGTGGTTGACATTGCCGCAGATGCGAAGCTGCGCCGTGGCATAGTCGAGGTTCTGACGAAGCCTGGTCTCCCGCTCACTGGAGCTAAGATGAGCGGCCATAGGGTCGTTTTCCAGGATCATATCGGTTCTTTTCAGCAGCAAGGCAGCATCGCTCTGTTGCGGGGAGCTGTTTGCGGCGGTCTGCAAATAGCTTTTTGCATTTTCGTAATCCGCCTGCGCGAAGGCCGCCTTGCCCCCGCCGGCGAGAGCATCGGGGTTGCCGGGCTGGTTCCGAAGCGCCTGCTTGAACTGCTCCAGGGCGCGGGAAGGATCATTCAACTTCAGAAAGAGCCACCCTGCATCCAGGTGCGTGGGGTCCCTGCCGGGCAGGTTGTAAACCAGAGCAACCAGTTCGGATACCGCCAATTCCTGGCGGGCATGGTCCATCAGGTAGTGGATGAATTCCAGCCGAACCGGAATCCTCTGTTGCAAGCCCCCGCCTTCAGGCCAATCGCCATAGAGCGCGTTTTGGTAGTACTTGATGGTGTCGGTCACATTGCCGGTTCCGGCGGTCGCTCTGGCAAGGGCGAGGTTGACCCTGGCATCCTGCGGATTAGAGTCGCGCAGCGTTTGCAGCACTTGAATGGCTTCAGCGTTGCGATTCTTCACAGTCAGCGCGCCGGCCAACGCCAGCAGGTACTCTGGCTGCTGCAGGTCGCGCGCGGCGGCGCTGCGAAAGGAATCGACGGCTGCGTTGATGTTGCCTGCTTGCAGCTTCTGTTCGCCTTTCCCGTACTCATCGGCCGCCATTCTCTGATTAAAATTGCGGTTCACGGCCGCCAACTGCCGTGTGCCCAGGAAGGTCAGAATTGCCACGCCGGTGAGCAAAGCAAGCAGGGAAAGATCGCGGCGAATAACTTTGAATACCTGTTGTTTGGTGCATAGTGGGCATGTCTCCGAAGAGAGCGGGCTCCCGCACGATGGACACAAATCTTCCGGCAACTTCATACCTCGAAGCGAGAATTATCTCGCAGGTTATTTTAATAGATTTGAGCGGAATGCATGGAACGCGGCTCTCAGCCTCGGGAGGCGTGATTGGTCGAGGCCGGCTCCGCAGCGGCGAGCGAGTGGGCGGCTTTTTTCGCCTCGGCCAGACGTATGCTTACCAGCAGACTGTGAATATTTTCGAGCAGCGAGGCGCGGTCAATTGGTTTGGTCATATAACAGTCGAAACCGGCTTCAAGAATTCTTCGCCGGTCGCTGTGCAGGGCATATGCGGTCAGCGCGATCACCGGAACCTTATTGAAGCGTGGGTCGCCGCGCAGATGATGCAGCACTGTAAATCCATCGATCCCCGGCAATTGAATATCGAGCAACACCAGGTTGGGCTGGGTTTCTGCGGCCATGCGGAGCGCCTCGTTGCCGTCGCAGGCCTCGGCGACTTCGTAGCGCGCGATCTCCAGGATCTCGCGCACCAGTTCACGAATCAACGGGTTATCCTCGACAAGCAGGATCGTGCACATATCATTCCATCTCTTGCCCAGGTTGGACAGTAAGTTGCAATTGCCGCAGCAGATCGTCTTTCCATCCGCAGGCAACGATGAAAGCGCCAAAGGCCAGGTAAACCCATTGGAAGGGAGGGTTCCCCATCTCACGCCGTAATCTTCTTTCCAGGTAGACCAAGGTGATAGAGATGGCAACGTAGGCGGTCCAGATCAGCACATCCGAAACCAGGTGAAGGGCCACTAATCGAGGATTTCGCAGGTAGCAGTACACACGCGGCAGAAAGTTTGAAGAAAACAGGTTTTCCTGCCAACCTAACCATGCGACTAGCAGGATTGCGCTTACAGAAAAAATTGTAATAGCGGCATTCTGCAGGCGTGCAGATTTTCTTCTCAAAGGAAGGTCGGGGCTAAGCCCGGGGTTTGCGATTGCCATTCATCTCCTGCGGGGGGAGAATATTCATGTTTTAAAATCTGTTGCTTAGCCTAGCCATTTGACTCTTCCAACGCAATAATTTTTTCAACCTTCACGTTCCAGGATTGAAAACAAGTGATTTATGTTGAAACGTTTTTGTTAAAAGCAGATTTCTCTGGTTTTCTTTCCGCACTCGAAAGACCCATTATTCAGCCCATTAATTCAATGAGTTACACGCAAGCACCACCACTCTGGCGAGGGTGAGGCACCATGCTTTTTGGATGAGTTATCAAACCGGGAAAGACCCAGAATGGAACAGCAAAATTCTTAAATTGTCGTTTCTTGGCGCACTCTCGAGTAAGACCATGCTATATATATGCTGGTTTTGGTGATGGTATGCTTGTGCGGATTCTGGCCGACTCCTAAAGGAGTTCCCGAAGTTTGTGTCTATTGAAAAGTTAAAAAAATGTCCAATGTGCCACGGACTTGGTGCGTCACCGAAGGGCCGGCCTTGCAAAAGATGCAAAGGCAGCGGCGAAGTTAGAACCCCGTTACCGCGTACTTCAATCAGCGATCGCCCCGGTATTCGCCCGGATGGATCTTCTTCCATTGTTGGACCCAAGTAGGTTCTCGCCAACCACGAACGGGTAACGGCACGAGTAAACTCGTGCCCTGATACATATCTTCGATATACGAGACGTTTTTCCGCAGCCTCTAACATCATCAAATAAAGGTTGTATGGTTGTATGGATAAGGTTGCATGGGCCATCTTGACCCATGTGCAGTCTGACCCAACCCCCTTCTTTTCTCTGTGCTCCCCAGAGAAAACACCGATTAACCAAGGTTTTATTAACCACTTGTGTAATAGGCAACCCCCGCTATTTGCAATCAATCTATTCTGCTGAATCAACTCTCCGAACAGTTGTTTGAAAGTTGGGGGAGAGATGATGGACGGCAAGTCAAACGTACTGAGACACGCCCTGTGACTCAGAGGGGCGAAGCCTGTGGCGAATACTTGTTCGCCACAGAGCAAGGCAAAGGGAGACGACTCAATTACCTTATGACCATCGTGGCGACTACGACTACGTTTTCTGGCCTGCAATTTCAATCGCAGCAACCTCACACGGAACCGCTTTGGTACGCTGCCTATACGTATCCTCGTCATGAGAAGAGTGTATTTGAACAACTCATCCAGAAATCGATGGAATGCTATTTACCTTTGTACGAAGAGGTCCACCGCTGGACAGACCGGAACGTGAAGGTCCAATTGCCGCTTTTCCCCGGCTATGTCTTTGTGCACATGCCAGTGAGCGAGCGCAAGAAGGTGCTAAGTGTCGCGAGCGTAGTTCGGATCCTGAGTTTTAATGGACAGCCCGTGCCTTTGTCTGAATCTGAAATTGAGAGCCTTAAAAGATCGATGCAATACCGGAAGGTGCAACCTTTTCCTTATTATCTTTGCAAAGGCGACAAGGTGCGCATCAAGGCAGGCCCGCTGCAGGGGCTTGAGGGGATTGTAGAACGCCAAAAAGGGAAATCTCGAATTGTTATCTCGATTCACGCCATCATGAACTCTGTTGCGGTCGATTTGGAAGCGGAAGACCTCGAACCCACAGCTTAACGAACCTGCGTCTAAATCCTTCCCTGGGGGATTGATTGCTTTCCAGTGGGCCAAAACATGACATGTCTGCCAGCGATTTTCCCAATCCGGTATTAGCGGAAACCCAAAAAAACGGTAACTATGGGGTATCCAGCTTCAAGATACCTTCGTCGGGGCTCCATATCTGTCTCTATCACGCCCTGCTGATCACGGCAGGTTACCTGGGCAGCTTCCTGCTGCGATTCGATTTTATTCCCGACCATCAGGAGTTGCTGCTCTTTGAGCACACCCTTGTTTTTGTTCTTATCCTCAAGCTTGCAGTATTTCAATGGTTTGGACTGGGGGTAGGATGGTGGCGCTATGTCGGTTTCCACGACCTGTTGGGAATCAGCAAGGCAACGTTCGTCAGCTCCATTCTCATGTACCTGGGGATCGAGTTTGTGCTGCGGCCGCAAGGTTTCTCCCGCTCCGTATTCGCCATTGATCTTTTGCTGACCATGGGCTTGATCAGCGGGGCCCGGCTTGCGGTGCGCGCTTATTGGGAGGCGATCGGAAGGTCGGGGTCGCTTCAGAAACGCACGTTGATTGTCGGGGCGGGGAATTCAGGGGTCAATATTGCGCGCGAGCTGACGCAGAACCCGGATTCCGATTACAAGGCTGTGGGCTTCATTGACGACGATTCCAGGAAAAAACCCGGAATCAAAATTGACGGAGTTCGCCTGCTGGGCACGACCGACCGGCTGCCGGAGATGATCGCCAAATATGCCATCGAGTGCGTTCTGATCGCTTTGCCATCGGCCCAGGGATACCAGATCGAAAGAATCATCAACCGCTGCCGCGAATGCAAAGTGGATTTCCGCATCGTGCCCGCGCTTCGCGAGCTGCTGGACCGGCCGGCTTCGGTGAGCCAGGTGCGTTCGGTGCAGGTGGAAGACCTGCTGGGAAGAAAGCCGGTCCGCCTGGACCTGGAGAAGATCAGGCAAAAGCACAAGGGGAAAACCATCCTGCTGACCGGCGCCGGCGGGTCCATTGGTTCGGAGCTGGCGCGCCAGCTTGCCACGTTTTCTCCGCAGAGGCTGATTCTGCTGGACCGCTCGGAAAACGGTCTGTTCAAAATCTGCGGAGAGATTACCGAAAAATTTCCCAACCTTCAACTGGCGCCGGCCATCGGCGACATCCTGGACGTAAAATTCCTGCGCAACATATTCGTTCAATACCGGCCGGCTTCAGTTTTCCACGCGGCCGCGTATAAACATGTTCCCATGATGGAACAAAACTGCTGCCAGGCGACCACCAACAATGTATTCGGCACTTACAACGTCGCCATGGTCTCCAAGCACTATGGGGTGGAAGAGTTCGTATTTATCTCGACCGACAAAGCTGTGAACCCAACCAACGTGATGGGAGTGAGCAAACGCATCGCGGAGCTCATCATTCTGGGCTTGCAGCGCCACCATACCCGCTTTACTGCGGTGCGTTTTGGCAATGTTTTGGGCAGCAACGGCAGCGTACTCCCTATCTTCCAGCAGCAGATCGCCGCGCGCGGGCCGGTGACCGTGACCCATCCCGACGCCACGCGCTACTTCATGACGATCCCTGAAGCCGTGCAACTGGTCCTGCAGGCCTCGACGATGGGCAATGGAGGAGAAATCTTCGTTCTCAACATGGGCAAGCCGGTCAAGATTCTCGATCTTGCGAAAAAGGTAATCCGGCTTTCAGGGCTGGAGCCCGACCGCGAAATCAAGATTGTGTTTACCGGTTTGCGCCCGGGAGAAAAACTGGTCGAAGAATTGATTTTGGACACGGAAGGCATCAAGCCAACCTCGCACGAAGATATCCTCGTGCTGGATGGAGGCAAGACCGACTTCGAACAGATGCGAACCTGGCTTGATGAACTTTCCGGATTAGTGGAGTCCAACAACGTCCACGGCATTATCACGATGTTCAAGAAAATTGTGCCTGAGTACACCCCCAGCAACGAAGTTCTTTCAAGTTGTGAAGTCGATTGCCATGACCTGGCGATCAATTACATGCTCGAAAGAGTGCGATTCACCCGCCTGCCCGAAGCGGCTTGATCTTCTGAGCTGCTTCAGATCAACCAAAGAGAGTTCACTATGAGTGCAGATCTAGAGTTATTCGACAACGGGAACAACCGGTCCTACTCCAGTCCCCTGGCTTTTCCGGTAAAAGTGAAGAGCGCGCCCGTACCGCTGCGTCCAGCGTACACAAAGACTACGCCCGATTGGCTGCAGGCCCTGGCAATCCTGCAGAAACACCGGCGCTCTTCCCTGCTCTTCGCCGGGATCGTGCTGTTCACCGTGATCCTCGGCACTTTCCTGATGAAGCCGGTATACGAGCCGGCAGGACGGCTGGAGATCGACCCCCCCGGCCCGGAATTGGTCACCGTGGCGAATACGGTGAATGAATCTGGTAGCCAGGAATACCTGGATACGGAAGCAAAAAACCTTGAAAGCGACGAACTGGCAGTCTCGGTCATCCGCGCTCTTCACCTGGATGGTAATCCGGAATTTGTGTCGGGCGGAAAAGGCGGCCAATCGCAGGCGGCAGACCAGACGAACAACGCCGCCCCTGCGCTGACGCCGGCCGAGAACGCCGCTTTGAGGGTTTTTCATACGCGTTTGAAGGTGAATCGTGATCCCACGAGCCGAATCATCACCGTGAGCTTTGCTGCTCACAATCCTCAACTGGCTGCTACCGTGGTCAACACCACACTGCAGATGTTTATTGACAGGACCTACCAGGACCGGCACAACTCTATCGTCAAAACGTCGGATTTTCTCAGCGCACAGCTCGAAGATATTCGCAAGAAAGTCGACGACTCAAACAGTGCACTCACCGCCTTCCAGGAAAAGACCGGTATCTCCGATATTGACGATACCAAGAGCACCTTTTCGGAAAAGATGGCCGACCTCAGCAAGCAGCAGACCGAGGCCGAAGGGGAACGCGTTCAATTGGGTTCTGTGCTGGGCGGAGTTCAAGGAGATCATCCGGATGCCCTGACCGAGGTCCACAGCAATCCCATTGTGCAGGATTTGGAAAAGCAATTGGCTGAGACCCGGGCCGAGCTTAGAAAAACCGAGGTGGTATATGGCGAGAACCATCCTAACGTGAAGAAGCTGCAAAGCCAGGCGGATGAATTGCAGGCGCAGTTGAATCAGCAACGCAGCTCCATTCTGCGAATGTTAAGGGCAAACTACTCAGCGGCGCGGGTGCGGGAACGGACTTTGGCGAACGAGATCAGGTCTGCCGGAGACCAACTCAACCAGATGGCGCAGTACAGCGCCCTCAAGAAAGAAGTCCAGACGAACTCAACTTTGTACAACGATCTTTATAAGCAGGTGAAAGAAGCGGCGATTGCCGCCGGCGCGAAGTTGAGCGACATGCAGATTGTTGATCGCGCGCGCGTGCTCGACCGCCCGACGCGTCCTAACATCGCATTGAATTTGGGAGTTGGGTTGCTGGCCGCCATCATTGGCGGAATCTTCATCGCTTTCATCCGCGAAATGTTCGATCAAAGACTGCGCACCGCTCAGGACGTCGAGAGCCTGATCGGAGACGCGGCAGTCCTGGTTCCAAGCTTCAAGGCGCCCCTGGCCGCTCCGGAACGCAAGGTGTTCTATGAGCTACAGGCAGCCGAAATACCGCAGAAATTCCTGCAGAGCAGGCCGCATTCACCGGAATCGGAAGCGCTGCAAGGGCTGATTACTTCCATCCTGCTTTCCCGGAGAGAAGCCCAAAACCAGGTCCTGCTTGTCGCCTCTTCATTTGCACGCGAGGGCAAGACGACGCTGGCTGTGAATCTCGCACTCTCGCTTGCCCAGTACGGCCCCACCTGCATCATTGATGCCGACCTGCGCCGCCCACGAGTGGCCAAGGTATTCCGCGTCTCCGACCGGCCCGGACTGAGCGAGCTGCTGACCAACCAGGCTTCTCTCGATGAAGCGCTTCACCTTGCTCCTGACACGGAGAACGTCCAGATCATTCCCGCTGGAGCGGAAACCAAATCCGCCGCCTCCATGGTAGGTTCGGAAGCCATGCGGGAGCTGGTTCAAGAATTGCGCCAGCAGTTCCATTCCGTCATCATTGACTCGCCGCCTATCTTGCCCTATGCAGATGGACGCGCGCTCTCGACTTTGGCCGATGGCGTGATCTTTATCTGCCGTTCCGGCGTAACCACGCGCGAGGCATTCCTGCGCAGCCAGGAGGTCTTAAGGAAACTCAGAGGCGCCCCCATCCTTGAGGTGGTCCTGAATGCCGCTCCCTTCCAGAGCGGGAAAGAATGGCAGTACCAGTACGATTACAAATGACCTGTAGATACGAACTTCTTCCTGGTTGCGTGATTCATAAAAACCAGCCGCATCGGCTGCAAGGTCCTGAATGAACGTACCTCTTTCCAAACCAGATATAGGCGAAGTAGAAATCGAATACGTCACACGGGTGCTGCGCTCGGGTCAGCTTAGCCTGGGCCCGGTGGTGCGCGAATTCGAAGAGAAATTCGCGGCTTACATCGGTGCCCGCTATGCCGTAGCCGTCAACAGCGGAACATCCGCGCTGCACTTGTGCGTTCGCGCGCTGGGAATAGGGCCGGAGGACGAAGTCCTGACGACCTCCTTCAGCTTCGTTGCCTCCGCCAACTGCTTGCTCTTCGAGCGCGCTCTGCCCGTCTTCATAGACATCGACCCAGCGACTCTCAATATCGACCCGGAAGGAATTCGCAGGTTCTTGCGGACCCGGTGCGCGTCGAATGGTCATAAAGGTGGATTGCTCGATAAGCGGACCGGCCGCAAGGTGAAAGCGATTTTGCCGGTTCATGTCTTTGGTCTTCCCTGCAACATGAATCCGATTTTGGATCTAGCGCGCGAGTACGGCCTGCGCTTGATTGAAGACGCTTGCGAAGCCGTGGGCGCAGAGTATCGGGGCCGCCGGGTCGGTACCTTGGGTGACGTTGGCGTTTTCGCTTTCTATCCAAACAAGCAGATGACCGCAGCCGAAGGCGGGATGATTCTCACCAATGACGCACGAATTGCAGAGCTATGCCGCAGCATGCGCAATCAAGGTCGTGGGCCCGATTCCAGTTGGCTGCAGCACGTTCGTTTGGGCTTTAACTATCGCCTCAGTGATGTGCACTGTGCTCTCGGATTGGCCCAGTTAGAGAGAATTGACACCCTTTTGCGCGCCCGGGAGGCAGTGGCAAACGCATACAACCGCGCTTTGTCGGGGAATCCGCTTGTGACTCTGCCCGGAGAAATGCCAGACGCTAAACGCTCCTGGTTCGTGTACGTTATCCAGCTCCTGGATTCTTGCCCGCGTCAACTTCGCGACCGCGTTCTCCATCGTTTGCGAGAGCAAGGAGTCGGTTGCCAGGTTTATTTCCCACCCATTCACCGGCAATCATACATGGAGGAATATGGCGTGGCGGCGTCTCCTCCCTTGCCGAGAACCGAATCGGTATCCGATCGCTGCCTGGCGTTGCCATTCTTCGCAGGGCTTACGGAAGAGCAGATCAGCCATGTACGCGACGTGCTTGTGCGAACCCTGGAAGAAGAAGCCGGTGCTCTTGTTTCTGCCTCTCAGCCTGCGAACCAACATCCTCGGCGGCAGCCATCGAAACTCAAAGCCACGGAACCCAGCTATGCGGATTGAAGGATGGATTGCAGGAGCGGTCTCGCTGGCTGTTGTCGCAATCGCGCTTCCCGGAGTCAGGGCCTTGGCTGTGCGGTTCCGCTTATATGATCCACCAGGCCAGCTCAAGCTTCACACCCAGCCGATTCCGCGTGTGGGTGGTGTGGCCATGGCGCTTGCTTTCATGGCAGGTTTGTTTATTTCAGGGGTTGGTGTCTCCTACTCCTCAGTGAGCTTTCTAACGGCCTTGGCTATCATCTGGGCGGTCAGTTTGGGCGATGATTTGCGTGGGGTTTCCCCGGGAATCAGGCTCGTTGTGCATCTGGGAGCCGCTTTCCTGCTCTGGCAAGCTGGTTGGCGCTTACCCATTTTGCAACCCGCTGCCCTGAACGCAGCGGCAACGTGCCTATTCGTCGCGTTCTTTGTCAGCGCCTTTAATATGCTGGATGGAACTGACGGCATCGCAGGCGGAACTACCGCGGTGATTGCCCTTGGCTATGCAGCACTGCCTGGAGGCGCAACCGGCCCGTTGGGCAGCATGGCCGCCTGGAGTTTGCTCGGAACTTGCCTGGGTTTTTTGTTATTCAACTTCCCACCCGCAAAAATTTTCATGGGCGATTCAGGCAGCGCAGTTTTGGGCTTTATTGTTGCCTTCCTGAGCCTTGACTTCTACCGTGGCCATCGTGGTTACGGCGGCTATCTCCTTGCTCCTTTGTTCTTCGCCGCGCTGCCCCTTTTAGACGCCCTGTTTGCTATCATTCGACGATTGCGAAACGGATCTTCTCCTCTCGAAGGGGACCGCAGGCATTTCTACGATGTTTTGTTGCAGAGCGGCTGGCCGGCGCGCCGGGTGGCATATTGTTCCTACGTGGCCACGAGTTTTGTTGTCCTCCTCGGATGGCTTTGTGATCGTGAGATTTTTGTTGCCGTGTTGATGGTGACGGCGCTGGCATCCATGGTGTTTGTCGCTGCTGTCCGCCTGGGTATGTTTCGTCCTGCGGTCCTGGTCAATGTCAACAAGACGCGCGCGGTTGTCGAAGGTCCGAGGAAGGCTGATTTTAGATGTGATAGGCCTGCGGCTTAAATTCCCGGCAAGTTTCTGAAGTTTTTTAACTCTCCTTGACTCCGAGGTTGAATGTAATGAATGAGTACTCTCTGTGCGTATCAGTAATTATTCCCATGCGCAATGAACAAAAGTACATCGGCAAATGCCTGGATAGCGTAATTGCAAACAGTTTTTCTGCCGATCAATACGAAATCCTGGTTGTCGATGGAGACTCGACGGACCGCTCAAGAGAAATTGTGTTGGAAAAGCAATCGCAGTTTCCTAACCTGCGGCTTTTACACAATCCGCAAAAAGTCGTTCCGCCCGGAATGAACATCGGCATCAGGCAGGCCAAGGGCCGTTACATCATTCGTATGGACGCCCATTCCGAATATCCGCCGGATTACATCGCCAACTGTGTTGCCGAACTTGAACGCACAGGCGCCGCTAATGTTGGCGGCAGGTGGATAACCAAACCGGGCGCAGACTCACCGATGGCAAAAACAATAGCATTCATCACGCAGAGCCCCGCCGTTGTGGGCAATGCGCTTTACCGTTTGGGGAAAGGCGACTGCTATGTGGATACGGTTCCGTTCGGGGCCTTTCGCCGGGATATTTTCGACCAAGCCGGACTTTTTCGCGAAGACCTGGTTCGCCATCAGGATTACGAGCTGAACGCCCGCATCCGCCAGGCCGGCGGTAAAATTTTTTTATCTCCCAAGATTTACAATATTTATTACAACGTCCCAACTTACAAAAAGTTCATGCGCCAGGCATACCTGAACGGGCTCTGGTGCGCCCGCGCCTGGATTCGCTATCCGGTCAGCTTTTGCTGGCGGCACGCTGTGCCTTTGTTCTTCGCGCTTGGTTTTCTTTTCCTGGCGTTTTCCTGGTTCCTGATGCGGCCGCTCTTCTGGCCGGCACTTGCTCTCTTCGGCCTTTATGGGGTTTCGTCTTTGGCCCTTGGCTTTCGCGCGGCAATGCAATACGGATGGAAATATTTTTTCCTGGCCCCGGTCCTCATGTTTTCCTATCACTTCGTTTACGGCATCTCAACCCTGTTTGGGTTCTTCGATGCAGTGCCACGCATGTGGCGAGTCCCACAGGGCGAGAGCACGGCAGGGGAGCAAAGCAAAGCGCTGCGAAGCCCCTAGAAATGGGCATCGCGGGGCAGAAGGCAGCATGCCCCAATCCCCGATGATTCCGTCCCCCATCCTTCTAATTTCCCAATTCGCCAATGAACCCACCGATGGCAACTGCAGCTAACGCGGAAATCAGTGTTGTAGAAAATCAGCAAGCAACGGCTGATCCCGCGCTCCAGCATTCCCGGCTCCGCAAGATGGCCAAGGCCTTCGCCTGGACCGGAACCGGAATGTGGGCGACCCAGCTATTTACCTGGATTGCTACATTTACTGTGGCCCGCATCCTTACCCCAGCCGATTACGGTCTGATCGGGATGGCAAACATTTATATCGGATTGGTCCTCGAAGTGAGCGAATTCGGGCTGGGCCTGACCGTTATCAATCTCCAGGATTTGACCGAAGAGCAGACAGGGCAGATCAATACATTGGCCATCATTCTTGGGGTGGTGGCATTCTTACTTTCTTGCGCAGTTGCTTACCCACTGGGAGCGTTTTTTCACAGTTCGCGGCTGCCTATGCTTCTCATGGCCATGAGCGTGATGTTTGTGATCACCTCCTTCAAGACTGTGCCCGCAGCGCTCCTGCAGCGGGAAATGCAATTCAAAATCCTGGCAAAAATTGAGGTTGCTTCTTATCTCTCCTATGCAGTGAGCACATTGGTTTCCGCTTTCCTTGGCCTTGGATACTGGTGCCTGGCGATTGGCCTGGTGACCATGATCGCTGTCGCTACGATTCTGACTCTATGGCAACGGCATCCCCGCTTCTTCTGGCCGCGGCTGAGTTCCTTGCGATACCCCATCAAGTTCAGCCGCCAGATTCTCGGAACTGGTTTGGCGTGGTACAGCTACTCCAATTCCGATTTCCTTGCGGCAGGGCGGGTATTGGGCCAGTCTGCGCTGGGCGCGTACACGCTGGCGTGGAACATGGCCAGTGCCCCCGTGGATAAAATCACCAACCTGATGCAAAAGGTTGTGCCTTCGTTTTTTGCGGCAGCCTATCAGGAAAAAGAAGCGCTTCGCAGTTATCTGCTCACTCTGGTTGAAGCCGTCACCCTTTTTATTCTGCCGCTGACTCTCTGCCTGGCCCTGGTGGCCGATCAGTTTGTCGCTCTCGTTCTGGGAGCGAAATGGATGCCGGTCGTCCTGCCTTTGCGCATCCTGCTCTGTTATGCCACCGTGCGCGCGCTCACCAATATTCTCGGCCCGCTGCTCAATGCCAAGAGGCAGGCCCATTTCATCATGTGGGCGAATATTGCGGCCGCAGTCTACTTCCCGATCGGGTTCTTCATCGGAGCGCATTGGGGCACAACCGGCGTCGCCGCTGCATGGATCGTTCTCTATCCGTTTTTGGCCGGGCCCCTTTTCCGGCGCTCTTTTCGTGAAATCGAATTGCGCTACACGCAGTATCTGCGCGCTTTGTGGCCTGCCATCAGTGGCAGCATCGTCATGTGCGTAACCCTGATCTCACTCCGTCATTTTTTACCGGTGGGATTTCCTCTGATCGTTCGATTGGCGGCAGAAATTATTGCCGGAGCGCTGGCCTACGTTCTAAGTGTGGTGCTCTTTCACTTCAAAGATGTGCACAGGCTTTATCAAATCGTCCGGCCAAATGTGCACGCATAAAGGCAAAGTATGCAAAATCATGGAATATCGAAGTCGCTGCTGGTGGGCACAAGCGCCACGATGGGCGCGGCAGTCTTGCAGCAAGGCTGGGTCTATCTTGCTGTCCTCTTTGGCGTCTTTCTGTTAATGCTTTGGCCCGTTCAAGTGGCCTTGGGAGGGTTTGCGTTTCTTGTACCATTCGATTTCATCAGTACTCTGGGAAGCGGTCGCGAAGGCATCACTCTAACCTTTGTTGTTGGCTGCGTTACTGTACTGGTTCTCATCGCCTGGGGGATCGCGTTCCGCCGCCTCGAGCTCCCTGGCCGGCCCGCGCTCTACTGGCTGCTGTTTGTGCTTTGGGCGGCTGCTTCGTCCCTTTGGGCTTACGATCAGCAGGCTGCCCTTGAGCGGCTGCCCACCATGTTCAGCTTGTACCTGTTCTACCTGGTGGTAATTAGTTTTCGGCTGACAGAGAAAGAGTTTTCCGGCATCGTCAAGTTGACCATACTGGGTGGCTGCGTTGCCGCTGCCTTTTCTTCCTGTGAGTTCTATAGTGGCACCCGCTTCCTTGGCCAGCGAAGCTCTTTGATCATTGGTACACAGACAACTGACCCGAACATTTTTGCCGCCAGCCTGCTGCTGCCGTTTTCGCTCGCTGTCGGGGAGTTCCTTGCTGCTTCCACCTTGGCCCGAAAATTCATCATGCTGTTCTCTTCCGGCGTTATTACCCTGGCTATATTTCTTACCATGTCCCGTGGCGCGCTGGTTGCCATCGCAGTCATGCTGATGGTTTACCTGCGCAAACTCCGCCTGAGCTGGCGATTGCTGATGCCAGCCGTTGTGTTGTTGGGCGCCTTTTTGCTTGCTCCCAAGATGCTGTTTCACAGGCTGGCGGAGTCCGGGTCCAACGGCGGTACAGCGCGAATCTACATATGGCAGACCGGCTTGGCCGCACTCAAGGACTTTGGCGTGACAGGCGCGGGTTTGAGCAATTTTTCCTTGATCTACGATCGATTCCGTGTCGACGCGCGCGACGCCGGCAACGCCGATCCGTCGATTGGATTCCGCCGTGACCCTCATAACATTTATATCGAAACCGCCGTGGAGCTCGGAATCATAGGGCTCGCGCTGCTGGGAATGGCGGTAGTGTCGCAGCTGCGCATGGCGAAGCGGGCGCAGCCATCGCTGAAAGGAGCTCCGGCAAATTTGCGGGCTATCGCATGCCAGGCCGCGGCCTGGGGGATGCTGGCGGTGAGCTTCTTCCTGGGCATGCTCTGGTTTAAGGCTTTTTGGCTGGTGTGGATCATGCTCACCTTGGCATCCACCGAACGTGCTGTAGAATGCAAGGGTTACCCTGTTCGGTATCCGGCGTTTATATCCCCGCTGGGAGCGGCTCGCTGACGTTACTATCAAGTTGTCACAGTAGCCGATTTTCCACCTCGCTCAAAAATACAACGCCGGCAATTTTCTGCCGGCGTTGTGTGTGCTTATCGCTGATGATTACTGCATTGGGTAAGAACCCGGGGTGGCGCCATGCTGGTAGACGCCAAGATCGTCGCCCCCCATTGGCCGCGCTCCATTATTGAAGTCCATCGACGGCTGCCCCTGGCTGGTACCAGCGCCGATGGCGGGGCTGCCGGTTTGCAGGTGATAATCGCCCGAGCCGTTGTCCTGATAGTTGATAAACGCGGGATCGGCGTTGATGGTTCCCTGTGTGCTGTTGTTGATCAGGTTCCAGTCAGCCGGGCCATTCTGAGAAACCAGGTTATTAATGTAGTGATTGTTCCAGCCTACGTCTCCGTATTCCTCAATGCCGTAGCCCGAAGCGCCGGAGAGCAAACCGTTGCGGAAGACAATGTTGTTAGTCACCAGCGTGTTGTCATCCAGTCCGGAGCCGCTCGGGAAGTCTCCCGAGACTGCGCCGATCAGGATTCCACCGTAGGCATTGCCAAACACGGTGTTGTTGCTGATGGTGACTGCAGTAGCTCCGTGCCACAGGTGAATGCCCCAACCCTCGTTGTGGAAGGTCACGTTGTTGTCGATGTGTCCACCAAAATTGGCATGGTAGATGCCATGCACGCGCGGGCACGGGTTGTTGAAGTCTCCGATGTCATGCACCCAGTTGCCGATGATGTCATCGTTGCTTCCATTGTAGTTTCCGTCGTGGATCCCAGCGCCGCCATCCAGTGGGCACCCGGAAGCGGCAAGATTATGCACGTTGTTTCCGATGATGCGGGTACCGGAACCTTCGTTGTAAATGCCCAGGGCCCCGGCGCCGGTGATGTCAAACCCCTGGATGTCAATATAGTTGCCCTGGTTCCACCAGGTCGCCGAGTTGCCGGTTACAGATGCCGTGAGTTTAGCACCCCACTTCTGATCAGAGACCCAATGGATACGCGCTGACGCGGTTCCGCTGGCGGTTGTCAGTAGCCTGCCGCCGTTTTCGTTGTCCATGTTGTAGGTTCCCACGGCAACGTGCACCCAGTCGCCCGGCTGCACACTGGCATCGGCTCTGCTGAAGCTTTGCCAGGGAGCGCCCGCCGAGCCGTCATTGGAATCAGATCCGTTGGGAGTGATGTAGAACTGGCGACCCGTCAGGGTAACGACAGGGGTAATCGAAACCGAGGCGTTGGCCAATTTGGTAAAGTCCGCGACGCTATGCGCCGTAACGGTTTGCTGCATGGCGGAGTTGGTGGCCGGAGCCGTGTAAACCCCGCTGGCTGAGATTTGTCCAACACTCGTGTTTCCGCCCTGGATGCCGGCTACGAACCAAAGCACTCCCGTGCTGGTGGTGCCAGTGACAGCCGCGGTGAATTGCCGGCTTTGACCGGATGTAACTGAAGTACTGGTGGGAGAAACCGAAATCGAAATACTAGGAGGCGGTGGCGCCTGTCCTACAAGCAAAGTTAATACCCTGAATTGTACCTGGCCTGCCGAATTCCAGACCTTTACCGTGATTGTATGAGTACCGCTGCTGAGATTGAGCAAGGTGTTGAGTTGGCTGGTGTTGTTCCGGTAGGCAAGATTCCAACCATCATAGATGGTCCAGCCGGTAATGGGATTGGCAGAACCCGCGGTGGCAGCAAAATGAACCGGCGATTGCACGGTAGAGCCGTTTACAGGGGAAGAAATCGTTAAGCCAGTCGTGCCCCCGCCTCCACCCGTTGTCACCTGGATTGGGAAAGCCGTGGTTGATATATTGCCGGCTGAATCCCAGGCCTTCACTGTGAGAAAGTGGCTGCCGCTTGTGAGATTGAGCGAGGTGTTCAGTTGGCTGGTGTAGTTTCGGTAAGCCAAATTCCAACCGTCATAAACGGCCCAACCGGTGATGGGATTGCTGGAACTTGCTGTGGCGACAATGGGAACTGGAGATTGTACGGTTGCGCCATTGGCAGGAGAGGAAAGATTCACACTGGCAAAACTTACAGGAATGAATAGCGCGACTGACAAGGCTATTAAGACAAGGTTTTTAAACAATGGGGACTCCTTTTATGAAATGAAAAATTTCTTGAGTCCCAAGACTAGGGAAGCATCAACTCTGGTTACATCGGCCAGCCAACCTAAATTGCCCCCATCTTTTGCCGTATGTGGATGTCAGGTGAGACCTCGATTTCCTGTAAGGCATCTGAATTCAGCAGTATAGAGTCTAAGACAAGAAGGATTGCGGCAAGATAGCGCCCTAAATGATTGCGCGCAAGGCAGACTCTAGACTGTTTCTAAATCGATGATGGCATATACGGGATATCGGGTCTGGCAGATGCTGATTGTTTTCCTCATCTGGGAGGGAACCTGCGGCTGCAAGTCGCGGCCGCCGCAGCCGCAAACTGCGCAGCAGATCCAGGCCGAAGTCTTGCGGATTGCAACTGCTCCCGATATTCCATCAAAAATAAATTTTTATGTTTCCACATCGGGAAACGATCGCGGAGATGGTTCTACCGCACATCCATGGAAGACCTTAGAAAAGGCGGCGGCCATGGTGACCCCGGGCGCGGCTGTGCACGTTGCCCCCGGAGAGTATCAATTGAACAATGCCGAACTGAAGACGCCGGTGAGCGGAACTGTATCAGCGCGCATCCGCTACGTTTCCGACGCCAAGTGGGGGGCTAAACTGCGGTCTACCAAGACGGCTAATTCAGCGGTGTGGTGGAACCAGGGCGACTACGTGGATATTGAAGGTTTTGATATTTCCGGCAGCGGCGCTCTGGGGATCTACAACGAGGGTTCTCATACCCGGATCATTGGCAACCACATTCACGATATTCCTGCGCCGGGATGTCCTGAGAACGGCGGCGCCGGCATCAACGATGGAAACTATGGCGGCTCCGATGATGACGTTATCGGGAACACCGTGCACGATATTGGCGAGTATAACCTCACCTGCCCACGGGTGCATGGCATTTACCACTCCAACCGTGGCGGCCACATTCTCAATAACCTCGTCTTTCACAACCAGGGTTGGGGAATCCATCTCTGGCACGCTGCAACCAATGTGATCGTCGCCGGCAACACCGTGTTCAGCAATGCGTACGGTGGGATCGTGGTGGGCGCCGATTCAGCGGATTTTCCCGGCGGCGAAAAGGCCAGAATGAACGACAACACCGTGGTTGAGAACAATATCGTGTTCCAGAATGGGCTTCGCCCAGATGCCCGCGGGTACGGAATTCTTGAATACGGCGCAGTCGGAAACGGAAACCAGTACATCAACAACGTCGTCTACCAGAATTCACCGGCGGATATGAAAGTGCTGCGCGAAAATGAGACCGGAACCATCCACGCTGATCCGCAGTTTGTTGACTACCGGCCCGACGGCAAGGGCGATTATCACCTTCGGCCGGCGAGCCCCGCCTGCTCGCGTGGGTGGCGGCATTCTGAGTGTTGAACCCATGAAACTTGCTCTGAAGCACGCCCGCCTTCCCCGCATCGCTCCCGCGGTCAAACAGCGAATTGCGGTTTGCCACGTGGTTGCGACGGATATGTGGGCCGGCGCCGAAGCCCAGATCGCCATGTTGCTGGCCGAGCTTTCCCTGGAACCCGAGCTGTCGCTCTGCGCCATTGCGTTAGGCGAAGGCCGTTTGACGGATGAGCTGCGAGCCTGCAACATCGACCTGAAAGTCATCTCCCAGCCGCACGGGCGCTTTATGGGCTGTTACCGCGAAGCTCGCGATTGGCTGCGGGGCCGGGATGTGCAGATCATCCATTCCCATAAAAGCAAGGAAAATATTCTGGCGCTCCTGCTGGCAAAGAAATTCGGCATCCACCATATCGTTCGCACTCAGCATGGATTGCCGGAACCAAAGACATTAAAGGATCGCGCGGTCTACAGCCTCGAGCGGATGACATCCTCGTCTGTCAGCCGGGTCATCTGCGTAAGCTCCGATTTGCGCATGCATCTGTGCCGCTATGCGAATCCCGGCAAGATTGAAATCATCCGCAATGCCATCAATCTAAGCCAGGTTAAATCCACATTGAGCAAAGAAGCCGCCAAGCGCCGTCTTGGCATACCCGAGCAAACCCCGGTCATTGGCACCGCGGCCCGCCTGGAGCCGGTGAAGCGGCTCGATCTTTTTCTTGCTGCCGCCCAGCACATATCAGCCAAATGTATTTGCCACGGACTGCGCCATCCGTTTTTCGTTATCGCGGGCGAGGGCAGTGAGCGAAACCGGATGGAGCAGCTCATCTGCGGCACCGTTCTTGAAAGCCGGCTCCGTTTTCTCGGGCATCGCGATGATATTTACGACGTCGTGCGTGCCATGGATTTGCTGCTCATAACCTCAGACCATGAGGGCCTGCCCACGGTGCTCCTGGAAGCAATGGCATTGGGAACGCCGGTCGCGAGCCGCAAGGTCGGCGGCATTCCTGAAGTCGTGGATGACCAGGTGAACGGAGTGCTGGTTGATTCCAGCGATCCCCTCTGCATCGCACGAGCATGTCTTCCAGTGTTGACCGGCGGCAATTTCGCTCTTCGCCTCACTCAAGCCGCCCGGCAAAAGGTGACACAACACTTTTCCGCGGAAGCCAATGCCGCGGAAGTGGCCCGGATTTATCGCGCGCTTGAACTCCACAACTCTTGACTGGTCTTAGCAGAAATGACACCTTTATCCCCATCTATTTCCATAACAGGAAATTCCATTGCCCCCTCTTCGGCTGCCGGCATTGCTTCGGTCGTGGTTGTTGACCCTTCCTGCTACAGCCTTCCCTATGATTACTCGCTTTGCGAGGCTCTGGCCCAGCATGGCTGCCGGGTCACGCTGGCACGCAGCGAATTCTTGTATGCCAAATGGAGTCATCCCCGGAGTTTTGAAGATTGGAACCATTTTTATCCGTTGGCCCACGGTTATGCCTCCCGTTACGGCCGCAACCGCGCATGGAAGTACGCCAAAGCAGCCGAGCATATATTTTGTATGCAGCGTCTCGCTCGGGAGCTGCACAAACGGAAACCGGATGTAGTTCACTTCCAGTGGCTTCCGGTGCCGGCGATCGACCGGTGGTATGTGCGCAAAATCAGCCGTATGGCTCCCGTCGTGCTAACCATGCACAACACAACTACCCCGGTGCATGGCTCGGTTTCGAAACTGCAGAAACTAAATTTTCGCTCTGTGTACCAGGATTTCAGTGCGGTGATTGTGCACTCCGAATTCAGTAAGCAAAAGGTGATTGAGCAAGGCTGGGTTCCTGCGGACCGCATCCACGTCATTCCTCATGGAGTTTTCGATTACTATAGCGCCGAAGAACCTTGGCGCCAGCAAAAGGCAATCTCGGAACAGGTGATTTTGTTTTTTGGACGCATCGAGGCCTACAAGGGTCTTGATGTCCTGATCGAAGCTTTTGCCATGCTCCCGCGGCGCCTCATTGAAACCACGCGATTGGTCATCGCAGGCCTTCCCCGCATTGACATTCAGCCGCTTCAGGAACGATGCCGGGCGCTGCACATTGATGACCGCCTTACCTGGCATTCTCGCTTTATTGCGGAAGATGAGATCGCTCCGCTGTTCCGCTCCGCCTCGATGGTTGCTCTTCCTTATCGTGATATCGACCAGAGCGGAGTGTTGATGACCGCCGTCGCCTTCGATAAACCCGTAGTGGCGAGCCGTATAGGAGGCATACCGGAAACCATTCGCGATGGCGTCCACGGACGCCTGGTCGAGCCGGGGAATGTTGAATCGTTCGCCAAAGCGCTGCAGTCGATTCTCAGCGATGCCGGGCTTCGGAACAACATGAGCAAATCAATTCGTTACTTGAAGACCGGCGAACTCTCATGGGAACGCGTCTCACAGAAGACCCTGGCAGTATATGAAAAGATCACAGGACGCGATTTGAGTACGAGCCGCAAAATTGCGTGATTCCTGATCTGTGCATGCAGCGCCATATTTTGCCGAAATTTTTGTCGAAATAATGAGTCACACCCACACCATCGTTCCAACTCCCGGTGCGACGCCTTTTCAGGCATCTCCGGAGCTGCCTCGCCGGCTTCGAGTAGGTGTCCTCATAAGGAACGGCGTACCTCTGGGATGGGTCCACGAACTGCTTCAGCAGATAAAGAGCTGCGGCTTTGCCCAACCTATACTTATTCTTGATACCGGGAACCACGCAGAGCGCCGCTTTCGCCGCGGCTGGAAGCATATATTATTTCCGCTGTGGCGGCGATGGGATTACAAACTCTTCAAAGACAAGGCCGCGGCCGCGCCGGCCATTTCAGAATCGGCAAAGCCTATTCGCGATATCCCTATAATAGAAATCTCTTCTGCTTCGGCAGGGTCCTCTCTGTCTGCCGCATTGACGAAAACAGATCTGGAAAAAATTCTGGCAGAAAATCTGGACGTGCTCCTCGATTGTGCCCATGGCGGCACGGCAGTTGCGTTCAGGCACGCAGCAAAGCATGGGGTCTGGTTCTTCTGTGACAACGCGGAAATTGATGTCAAAGGTATCCCCTGCATGCCGGCGGCATTTCGGCCCATGTTCGAGGACACGCCGGCTACCGAGACATCGCTTCTGGCGTGCCGTTCTCTCGGCGGCGCCTTCGAGTTGCTGCACAGCTCCTATGCCGCAACCGATCCTGTTTCGTTGGTCCGAAGCCAGAATGCAATCAACTTGCGCCGGCCGCACTGGATCATGCGCTCTCTATCCGCGTTGCATCGCTCCGGCGGAAACTGGCAGGCGGTATCGCAAGGCCAAATTTCCCCGTCCGCGCCCCCCGGCAATGCTCCCGGCAATTTCCAGATGTCAGGGTTTCTTGCCCGCCGCTACACGCGGGCGTTATGGACCAAAGCGCGCAACAAGTTGGCCTATGAGCAATGGGTGGTCGGCGTTCGCAAAAGGAACGACGCAGAAATCAGCTTCAATCTAAATGGCTTCGTGCCATTCATTCCTCCTGCCGGCGGTTTTTATGCCGATCCGTTTGTGATCGAAAAAGATGGGAGAAATTATTTATTTTTTGAAGAGCTGCCACTAGCGGGCAATAAGGGAATCATCTCCTGCGCTGAAATGGATGCCCATGGTCATTGCGGCCCGCCCATGCCGGTGCTGGAAATGGATTATCACCTGTCGTATCCATTCGTGTTTGAATGGCGCGGTCAAATGTACATGCTGCCCGAGACCCGCGACAGCGGACAAATTTCTCTCTTCCGCGCGCTGGAATTTCCCGGGTCATGGAAGCTTGAAAAGGTCCTCATGGAGAACATATGGGCAGTTGATCCCACGCTTTTTGAATTTGCGGGAAAGTTCTGGCTCTTCGCCGGCGGTGTGGAAAAGCGCGGGGACATCAACAGCGAGCTCTATCTTTTCTTTGCCGAGACCCCTTTCGGTCCCTGGCGCCCCCATCCCCTGAACCCGGTGGTTTCCGACGTTCGCCGGGCACGCCCCGCCGGCAAGCTGTTTTTTCACCAGACAGCCCTGATCCGCCCGGCGCAAGATTGCTCGCCGCGCTACGGTTCAGCCATCGTGTTCAACAGAATCGTTGCTTTGTCAGAGACGGAATATCGTGAAGAGCCCTTGCAGAAGCTGCAAGGCGATTGGCTACCGGGAAACCTTGGCAGCCATACCTTCAACAGCTCCCGGCACTTTCAGGTTGTTGACGGCAGGCGGCTGCTTCGACGCCCTATCTTCAAAAAATAAAAATGTGAGTTCATTTGAATCTGCGAATTATCTCACCGGTAAGCAACCCGTTTGCCGCTTCCCGGCATTCTTACTATTGGGGTACTCGCAAACGTATCCGGAGGCTATGCCCATGTTAACCCGTGTTTTATCGGCAAGAAATATCAGCCAGTTTTTATTACTCAGCGCATTTCTAGGAACAACTGCGTTTTCCCTTTGGGGGCAGGCAGCCTCTAAGCTGGCCGAAGGGAGCAAAGACGAGAGCAAGACTACAGCAGCCAGCGCCACAACAGCAAGTGCAACAACAACCGGCACCAGCGCTCCATCGCAATCGGCGCCCGATGATGCCGCTGGCCTCGTGGTCGGCAAAGGAGACTTAATCAACGTTGCCGTTGAAGGAGCGCCAGATTTCAGCAAAGACGTGCGGGTCAACCCCAGGGGCGAAATTTCTCTGCCCATGGTTGGCGCAATCAAAGTTGCAGGTCTGACGGTGGAGCAGGCCCAGGATGCCGTCGCCAAGCGCTTGCAGGCCGGAGGCTATTTCAACAACCCTCAGGTCACGATTTTCGAGAAAGAGTACGCCACCCAGGGCATCTCTGTTTTAGGAGAGGTGCAGAAACCAGGGATCTATCCACTCTTCGGGCCTCATAGCGTCCTCGACGCAATATCTGCCGCCGGCGGCACCACGGCAAAGGCCGGAAATACGGTTTTGCTGACCCGGCACGATCAGCCCAACAATGTTGAAACCATCCCCCTCGATTTCAAGAAAGAGCAAGTGGGCCAGACGAATGTCGCGGTAAATCCCGGCGACACGGTCGTCGTATCCAAGGCGGGGATCGTGTACGTCGTTGGCGATGTCCGCCAGCCCAGCGGCTTCGTTATGGAAAACGCGCATCTGACCGTGCTGCAGGCCATTGCCATGGCGCAAGGCGCCAACCCAACCGCTTCTCTGGGGCACGCTAAGTTGATCCGCAAGAACCAGCAGGGTGCACCGCAGGAAATACCGGTACCGCTGAACAAAATCATGGCTGCCAAGTCGCCCGATCTGCCACTCCAGGCTGAAGACATCCTGTTTGTGCCCAACAGCGCTGCCAAGAGTTTCGCCCGCAGTTTAGGGGCTATCGTGCAGTCCGCCAGTTCAGCGGCAATCTATCACCCTTATTGAACGGAGGCAAAGAGGGCATCGGATCTGGAACAGCGCAATTTTTTGTATCCTTCCATTCGGTTGGGGCAGGATAACGAAGACTCCTCCGTGTTTCTGCGCCTCCGTGGTAAAAAATTCCTTTCAATCCAAAAAAATATCCAGGTTTGCGTGTCTGATGTGAACGCCAGACGGCAAACCTGGATTTCAAATGAAAAGCAAACGTATTACTGAATCAGGCTTGCCAGGCTAAACTCCCCTCTCTTCTCCGCCGTCAAACCTCACCGGCAGCGCCGTCAGTCCCCGCAAAGCCAGATTGGCACGCCAAACCAGGGGCTTAGCCTCAAGGGCCAATCCCGGCAAACGACGCAGCAGTGTTTCAAAGGCAATTTGTCCTTCAATGCGTGCCAGTGGTGCGCCAAAGCAGAAGTGTGCTGCCCAACCGAAAGCGAGATGCCGGTTGTCGGCGCGCTCCAGGTCCAACCGGTCAGGGTCGGGAAATCGTTCCGGATCGCGGTTGGCCGCGCCCATCACTGCAATCACAGCCTGCTTTTTTCGGATTCTCTTTCCTCCTAATTCAAGGTCCATGGGAGCCACGCGGGCCGTGTGCTGCGTCGGGCTTTCGTAGCGCAACAACTCTTCTGTGGCGGAAGGTATGAGGGAGGGAGTCGAACGCAGCCTCTCGAATTCCTCAGGATGGCGCAGCAACGCCAGCAATCCGTTCCCAATGAGATTTGTTGTGGTCTCCTGGCCCCCGACCATGGTGATAATGCAGTTTGCGATAATCTCCTCCTCGGTCAAACGGTCCCCTTCGACTTCGGTAGTCAGGAAAGAATTGATGAGACCTGCGCGAGGACGAAGCCGCAGCTCTTCAAGGGTAGAACGGAAATAAGAGGTTAGTTCTTCGATGCTTCGCATGACACGTTGCATGCGGTCAGGGTTGTGTTGAAAGTTGCCCAGTATTTCCGCGAAGTCGGCTGACAAACTCTTCAACCGCTCGTGGTCATCCACCGGCACGCCCAGCATTTCGGCGGTCACGATGGCGGGCAAGGGGCCGGCGAAGCCGGCGATCACATCCATTCGGCCGGCGGGCAGGACCGAATCGATGAGCTGGTCGGCAATCTGTTGAATGTGCTCCCGCAGCACGGCCACTCTGGCGGGAGAAAACGCTTTAGACGCCAGACTGCGAAGTCGCGTGTGCGCGGGAGCATCCATAAACAGCATCTGCTTCACCAGGACCTGGGCAATCGGGTTGAAGTCCGAGAGTCCTATGGCGCTCAGTTGTTCAGGCGATGGGGTGCGCTCGGCGGAAAAATCATGAAGCACCCTCACCACGTCCGCGTAACGGGTTACCACCCAGGCGAAAAGAAAAGGGTCCCAATATACAGGATCCTGGGTACGCAGCTTGTGATACAGAGGATACGGATTTGCGAGAACTTCCTGGTCAAGCAGATGATAAAGGCTGAGGCTCGGATCTGACTTGCCTGCAAATGACGAATCGGTTTCTAGAAGTGGTTCAGTGTTCATGTGTCCTCTGGGCTGCCCCGCGTTCTCCGCGGTCTAATTCTGGCCGAGCAGCTTTTCAACTTGCGCTGCCAATCCTGCGATCGTTGGAAATTCAAAGATGGTGCGCAAGGGAAGCTCAACTCCAAAAGCGCCGCGCGCCCGGGTGATGACTTGTGTCCCCAGCAAAGAGTGGCCGCCGAGCAGAAAGAAATTGTCGTTCCTGCCCACCTGTTTCAGGCGGAGTAACGATGCAACAATCTCTTCCACCTGCTTTTCAACGTTGGTTTTCGGAGCCGGGGCCTGCTTCTCGCCAATCGTATTGGCTTCTGTGGGCGCCGGCAGGCACACACGATTGATCTTGCCATTCGCGGTCAATGGAATTTCCTGCAATCGGACAAACGTTGCCGGCACCATGTAGCCGGGCAGATGCGGGCTGAGAAACTCCTGCAGCCCGCTTCGGCTGGGCTCTGTGCATTTATCAAGCACCACATAGGCAACCAGCTTTTTCTCGCCCCGGTTGTCTTCGCGAGCGATTACCACGCTCGATCGCACCGCCGGATGCCGGTTCAGCCACGCGGCAATCTCATCTGGTTCAATCCTTTGCCCGCGGATTTTGACCTGATCATCCACCCTTCCCAGAAAATCGATCTTTCCATCGCTCCTCCAGCGTCCTAAATCGCCGGTTTTGTACAGCCGGGAACCCCACTCATTACTGAACGGGTTGTGAAGAAATTTTTCGGCCGTCAGTTCAGGCTGGTTGAGGTAGCCATCCGCTACCTGGGCGCCACCGATATAAATTTCCCCGCCTGAGCCTTCAGGCACGGGACCCAGGTCTTCGTCGAGAATGTAAACCAGGGTATTCTTAGTCGGCGCGCCGATAGAGGGCAACGAAGCCGCGTCCGCTTCCGCTGCGATTCGTGTGGAAGTTGAAACAATCGTGCATTCCGCCGGCCCATAGTTGTTGAATACGGCAAACGGCAGATTCGGCCGGGGATGCTTTCGGAGCACGTCGCCCCCGGTCAGGAGCCGGCGCAACCGCGTTTCACCCGGCCACTCCATCGTGATCAGAAACTCAGCGATGGGGGTGGGCGCAAAGCAGATTGTAATTTGCCGGGCCACCAGCCAGTCGCGAAGCTTCTCCGGTGACTTCCGCGTCACTTCATCGGCAATGTGCAAACTCGCGCCGGCGGTCAGGTAGGGCCAGATTTCCCATACCGCGGCATCGAACCCCAGCCCTGCCACCTGGCTGGCGCCGTCGCTCGCAGTTACCTCGAACGCCTGTATATGCCAGGCGATAAGATTCGACAGGTTCGCATGCTTGATAGGAACGCCTTTAGGCTGGCCGGTCGAACCCGAGGTGTAAATCAGGTAAGCCGGATCGCTTGCCGAATGCGCGCAAAACGGAGCATCCTCAGAGAAATCAGATATGCGTGCCTGCTCCGCATCCAAGTCAACCGTCCGCCACGGCCCGCGCGGCATGGTTGCGAGCAATGGACCTCGCGTTACCAATACGGGAACATGGGCATTCCGCAGCATGTGTGCCAGCCGCTCGGAGGGATACGCCGGGTCCAGCGGTACATAAGCTCCTCCTGCCTTCATGACGGCCAGCGCCGCCAGCACGAACTGCCAGGAGCGGTCGATGTACACCCCGGTGAATACGCCTGGACCAACTCCCAAATCCTGCAGGTAATGCGCCAGTTGATTGGCCCGCGCATTGAGTTGCGCGTATGTCAGGGTCTCATCTTCCGTTGCCACTGCCAAAGCTTCAGGAAACTCCTCTGCCCGCGCAGCCACGAGCTGCGGCAGAGCCAAACCCTCGGGAGAGCCACGCACAGTTATGCGGGAAACCACAACCGGATTTTCTCGCTCCTTTGAAAAGGTCTCGCCTTCTGACGGGATCAATTGATTCAAGACATCGGGTGACATTGCTGCTTTCTCCTTATGAGTGAATGAATTATTTATTGAGGAGGTAAATCCAGTTAGACATAGAGTGGGCGCGTGTAGCTCAAAGTGTTGAATCTCCATCCAGCATTGATGGAGCCCACGCATTTTGGTTGCTCAACAATGCGCTCAGGCTTCCATTTCTTGCTTTGTAGTAGTACGACCAGAATCCTCGTTTCCGCTGATGCGGCGCAACCGCCATGTTCTTATTGCCGATGCAGAGCCCGATCTTCTCCAGCAGATGGATCCTTTGCTTTTGAGATTCGTGCAGGACGCTTGCCAGAATGGGATAGATCAGCGTCTCATTTTCATCCAGCGCCTGGAAGTCAACCAGCAACAGTTGCGAGATGTCGAGTGCCTGATTCTGCTGCTCCAGGAAGATTGCGTATGCTATGAGGCGTCCTTGCTGGTTGATGGTCTGGATCCAAATACGTTTTTCCAGGAGTGGATGCCGGAAGTGCCACTCCAGCATGGCGCGCGTCCGCACCGCCAGCAGGGAAGCGGGCTTTTGCAGCCGCAAGGTCTGCCAGAATTCATCGAAGCGCTCATCAAACCCCGCGCAACGTTCCACCTCGACTTTACGGGTGCGTTTTTTTATCGCTCTTCCGGCAATTGCGCTTTTGACGAATAAAGCGGGCGCCAGAAGATAGGTGAAAGTGGCTGGGAGTTCTCTTTTGGCAAGCCAAGCTTTGGCAAAGCCGCGATAATTTGTGATCCAGACCTCAGATTTGTCCCAGCAGCCCACGGGAACCGGTGATGCCCCCAGGGCTTCCAGGATGCGCGAGGCCTCGAGGTTTGCAGTTGTGCTTAAACACAAATCTACGTTCGGCTGATTAAGAAATTCATCCAACAGCAGCGGCGCATAACCGCTATATGCGGGATCAACCACCCATCCCCGGCCGGTCGCGGTCATGACGCCCTGGCCGTTGTATTCATAGAGCAGAGGGATGTTCGCAAAAGCACCTACGATGCGGTCATTGTGTTGTAACACCCATCCCCTTGGCCAGTGGTTTCGAAGCGACGAATAGACCGGGTTGCCGCTCCACAGGTGGGTCCACTCTTCGTAGTTCTTGCTGGTCAGGCCGCGCTGGGCCTCCAGCACGGCTATCTGCGAGTAGTCATCCAAAGAAAGCTCTCGGATGACCGGGAATGTGCTCGTTACTGCTTGGGAGGACATGGCACCCTGCGGCGAAAGTTAAGCGCGATGATGCGCGCCTATGATGTGTAGGCTTCGCCACTCCAAGTCACATTCTGCGACTCGCGCCTACGAATCAGCTCCAACAGGACCCGCAGGGGATTCGGGTGGTCTGAATTGAGCACACAATAGGATGCTTGCAGCATGCTCAGAGATGCTGCGGGTTGTCTTTGTCGTGTGTTGACGCGTATGCGGCAGAGCCGGCGAGTTTCCCTTACCGGGAATTGTTCCATAAATAGGGTACCCGAAAAACAGGCCTCCAAACGAAACGGCGCGTCTCCTAACTATGAAAATCTGTAAGCACCGCGGGTACCCAATCTGGCTATTTTCATTTTTTAATTAGGCAATCCAGCCGCCCACAAATCCAGCAGCCGCTCTCTAAAACGGAGTGGCTGCTGACGTGCAATTACTTGTGTTGTTCCCTACTTCAGAGTACAAGCTGTTGCGGCGTCTTCTGGGGATTCGAACAACGGCATTACATGGCCCGCGGACTTCAGCCTCGGGAAAATGAGCTGTGCGCCGGATGGTTGGCGCGTCAGTTGGGCCACCGCTTCCTGATTGGATACCCGTGCGAAGCGGCTGCTCCCACGGTCCACCAGCGGCAAGGGAGGCGTGGACGGCCAGACTCAACCAATAGCATTCGGCCCGATTGGTAATAGAGGCCGGTTTTAGCAAGGGGTTCACATGGAAAGCGTTCCGCATTGGCAGAGGTCTTCGGTCATCCTGTTGGTCTTGTTTACGATGTTCCTTCTGTTGCTCGGCTGCCGGGGTATGGTCAGCCCCAATTCATCGAATTCTCATGTCGCATCTCCTGATCCTCCACCCGTACAGCCTCCTGGGCTGGCCATCTCTCCCGGCAACATCACTTTGCTGGCAGGAGCCTCGCAGCAATTCACCGCCAATGCTCCCGTCACCTGGTCCGCCGGTTGTGGCACGATTGACAGCAAAGGCCTTTACACTGCTTCCAATTCTGCCGGCGCTTGCGTCATCACCGCCACGGCTACTGACGGAAGCGGAAGATCGGCAAGCGTGACTGTTACGATCAGTCCGCCGCCCCCAACTCAGGTAACCGTCTCTCCCAGCCGCGTGACTCTACAACAGGGCGCAACCCAGCAATTCGCTGCCGACGTGGCGGTGACCTGGTCCGCCAGTTGCGGCACTATTGATAAGAACGGTTTTTACACTGCTCCTAATATGGCCGGGACCTGCACCGTCACTGCCACGGCCACTGACGGCAGCAAAGGCCAGGGTACGGCCACAGTTACTGTCAAGCCTTTCCAGATAACGGTCTTTCCCGACCGCACGACCCTCCTGGAGGGAGCCACCCAGCAATTTACGGCGAATGTGGCAGCGACCTGGTCTGCCAGTTGTGGCGCTATTGACAACAACGGTTTTTACACCGCTCCTAATGTGGCTGGGACCTGCATTGTTACTGCCACTGCCAACGGCGGCAGCGGAAGCCAGGGCACTGCCACGGTTATCGTCAAATCTTCACAGCCTTTTACCCTCAGTTACACCACCTGGAAGAACGACAACCAGCGGACCGGCCAGCAGCGCAATGAAACGTTCTTGACGCCTGCGAACGTAAATCCGGCGCAGTTTGGGGAAGAGTTTGCCGATCCCGTTGACGGAGCCATCTACGCCCAGCCCCTTTATGTTCCCAACCTCTCTATCGCTGGCGGCACCCACAATGTAGTTTTTGTGGCGACTGAGCACGACAGCGTGTACGCCTTCGATGCCGACTCAGCCGGCGGGCCGCTCTGGTTCCAGAGCCTGATTCCGAATGGCGCGTCCACTGTGCCTACGAACGACGTGGGCAGCACCGTATTTCCCGAAGTGGGAATCACAGGAACCCCGGTGATCGACGCATCGAGCGGGACCCTCTACGTGGTGGCTGAAACCAAGGAAGCGAACCCATTCACCGGGCCCTCATACGTCTTTCGTCTGCACGCGCTCGACATTCTGACCGGTAATGAGAGGGCAGGCAGCCCGGTTGTGGTGTCGGCCCCCGGCTTCGTGCCTACCCACCTGATGCAGCGCCCCGGATTGCTTCTGGCCAACGGCTACGTATACTTTGCCTTCGGCTCGCAGGGCGATCTGCAACCTGGCTGGATTTTCGCATACGATCCCGCATCGCTCGGCCAGGTGGCCGCCTGGCTCGACACTCGCACCGGCAAGTTTGGCGGCATCTGGATGGCGGGTTCCGGCATCGCCGCCGACAGCTCAGGCAATATTTATGTCTCTACCGGCAATGGAGACTGGGATGGAGTGAATAACTTCAGCATGAGCTTCGTCAAACTCGATGCCACACTGCACGTTCTCGACTACTTCACCCCCTGGAATTGGCAGTCGCTGTCAGCGGTCGACAAGGACTTGGGCTCCGGCGGCGTTCTCATCGTGCCTGACCAGCCCGGGGTCTTTCCCCATGAAGTCATTGGCTGCGGCAAGCCGGCGCCGGTGTATGTAGTGGACCGCGACAACATGGGACACATGAATCCCAGTGGCGACACGCAGGTCATCCAGGCATTGCCTGATATTGTGGGCGGCGCCAATAATACCCAGGCCCATTGCTTCACCACCCCCGCATTCTGGGAGCAGAATCTCTACTTCGTTGGTGTGAATGATGTCATCAAGGCCTTTCACCTGGATCCCTCGACCGGCAAGATGACAACCTCGCCTACCTCGCAGGGAGCCTTCGTGTATGGTTATCCCGGGGCCCAGCCCGTGGTCTCTTCCAATGGCGCCGCCGATGGCATTGTTTGGACGGTGGACCACAGCAACCCGACGGTCCTTCACGCCTACGACGCCACCAACGTATCGCGTGAGCTCTACGTGAGTCCCTCATTGGGAAACGGCACCAAATGGTGTGTTCCCACCGTTGTGAACGGCCAAGTGTACATGGGCACCGGAAATCAACTGTACGCCTTCGGGCCGAACTGAGAAAACGAGCATTCAGCAGTCAGCATGCAGCACTCAGCCAATAAAGCTTCTCAAGCGTGCAATTCCTGAAGGGTTTAGAGGTAGTGAGGTAGCGACGTTTTTCCTAAATTAACCCAAGCTGATTCATGGGCTGACTGCTGACTGCTGACTGCTTTTCTTAATTGCTGCCTACCCAGGCCTGGCGCCTCGCATCCCACCAAAGCAAAGGTGTTAGACCTGCCAGGAGGAAGTATGAGGATACTAGCTACTTTTCTTCTACTCGGAAGTCTCGCGTTAGCTCAATCCGGGTCAACTCCACAACTCGCTACCCGGCCGGGCAATCCCAACTCAAACGAGCAGTTCATTGCCAAGGAAGTGCGTCATGAATTGGTGATGCTGCCCTACTATTCAATCTTTGACGATCTTGAGTATCAGGTGAAAGGCGACACCGTCATCCTGTCCGGTGCCGTCGTAACCCCGACCCTGAAGTCGGACGCTGAAAATGTGGTCAAAAAGATTGAGGGGGTCAATAAGGTCGTCAACAACATCAAGGTGCTGCCGCTCTCTCCAAGCGATGACGAGATCCGCCGTCGCGTGGCCCGCGCCGTCTTCGGCACGGACGGCCTCTACCGGTATTCCATGTCTGCCGTACCTCCCGTTCACATCATCGTCGAGAACGGGCACGTGACTCTGAAGGGGGTGGTGGATAGCGAGGGCGATAAGACCCTGGCCAACGTGGCTGCCAACCAGGTCCCGGGCGTTTTCTCGGTAACCAATGATCTTCAAGTCGCAGGAACTAACGTAGCTAAGAAGTAAAGCGTGAACGCTTCCTAATGGGCTGCCGGCAAGGCGGTGCCTTCCTGGTCCAGGAAGGCCAGGTAGGCGCTCACCAGCCGGTAGCTTTGATAGTAATCGTCAAAGTGGACGGCGCCATAATTGTCCTTTGGGCCGTGCAACACTGAAAGTGTCTCTTGCGTCAGCGAGTGCAGGGTAACGGTCGGCACTTTGTGCTGCCGGAACGATTCCTCGTCTGACTCTCCTACTTTTTCCACGTCCATTCTCGTGAGTGGCAGCTTCAACGAGAGGGCAATTCTGGCAAGCTCGCGGACCAGATCGGGGTCCGAGTGGCTCACCCACACTTCAGTAGGACCTAATGCCAGCGTATCCATGCAGACCATTGCCTGTATCTTTTTCATTTGCTCCGGCGTGAGGCTGTTCACATAGAACTTTGACCCTATCAGCCCTTTTTCTTCTCCGGCAAAAGATATGAACCTGAAGGTATAGTGCCGCGGCTCGTTCTTGAGCGCCTGGTAAAGACTGGGCAGCATGGAGGCCCCGCTCCAGTTGTCCACCACCCCGTCGCCTCGGTCCACATGGTCGAAGTGCGCTCCCACCACGATCACAGAGTCAGTTGTTCCCGGCAGCTCGCAAATAATGTTCGGCTGCTTCAATCCTTTGACTGGTTGCTCGATCAGTTTGTCTTCAGTGCACCCCGCCTCCTGGAAGAACCCCTTGAGAGTGGCCTCTCGCTGGCTGTCGTCGCCTTTGTAACTCTTCAATCGCGCTTCAACAATATCTCGATCCACGGTACTGAAATGTAACTGCGTCGTAGCGGCAAAAAGCGCGCTGACGACCAGAATGACGAATAGACTCGCCCTGCCGAGCGCCTTCGACCGTGTACGTTGCAATGGAGCTCCTTCCATGCCGAGTTTAGGAATAGTAAGAGATACTGAAGTTGGTTGCAAAAATAAGAACAGGTACCCAACTTCTGTCATTCTGAGCGCAGTCCGAGCGACGCAGGAGCGAGGGCGGAGTCGAAGGACCCCGGGAATCTATCGCTCACCATGCGGTATCAAGGCGTTTTCACGAGTATGTATGTGATCTTCGAGTGCTGACGAGGAACGGGTTTACGCCGTCAGCCTCCCAACCTCGGATCTGGCTGAATAAGTTCTAGCTCTAAGACATTAATTAAATGCAGCGAGCAATGGTCCCTGCAAACCGCAATGCGTCATCCAAAAGTGTTTTCCGCAACCTCTAAATCCGTACTCTGACACAGCCTTATTTACCGTTGCGTTCTGATGGCGCTCCCTAATGTACCGAGCTTTAGCTCAGCGCCTTTGACAATTCTGTCGTTGGCTTTTTCTATATTCGGGGCCAGAGCTGGGTTTTGGGCTTTAAGGGCATTTAGTTTCGACAAGACGTGCCCCGCCACCTCTGTCTGTCCGCTCTGTACCGCAGCTTCTCCAATCCTCTGCAGGTTTTCAACCGTCGCATCCGGAGCCTTATCTGACGCTTTGCTCACCTGGTCCACCGCCTGGTTCGATTGCTCCACCAGCTTCTGCTTTAATTCACTGTCCTGCACCGTAGACAAGCCAGACAGCACCTCTGTGGTTGCGTTGGCGGTTTCATCCAGCTTGGTTTTTACCGCATTCTGGTCGCCGCTCGCAACCACCGTTGCCAGGTTCTGCGTCATGCTTTGCTGCTGCGAGCCCTGGCGCTCGGTTACCGAGTGCTGAATATAGAGCTTCGCCGCATCGAAAATCGGCTGCCAGAACACCCCGCAGAGCAGAGCAAAAGCCAGGGTGTGGGGCAGCTCTTTGATATCTGAATTGGCGATCAGATACACGCCAAAAACGGCGGCTACTCCGCCCACAACAATCAACGCCGGGATTCCCAGGGATGCCGGTTTTTGAAAGGGCGCTAACCCGGCAAGCCACTGCAACAGCCAACTGGTAAAGCCTCCCACCGCGCCAGCAACCGCCACAAACAATAAAGACCTCATTTCTGGCTTCATTCCTCGCTCCTATGTCCGGAAAGTGACGCTTGTATTCTAGTGATGGAACTCAGCCAGGCGTTTCGATCCGATGAGCATGAGTTCAAGATTTGGAACGCGCAGCAATAGGGGGACGGTAACTGAGTACCGACAAACGGACTTTTGATGGAGAGCATTCCGGGCGCAAGAAAGACGCCCCGCAGGAGCGGGGCGTTATCTTGCTTCTACAAACAGTTGACGGCAGCTTAAAACTCGAAACTTGAAACCTGAAACTCTACTTAAGCAATTTTCATGGGCTGCTCTGCAGCCATCAGCGCGTCTTTGCTTTCCGCGCTGCCGTTGGTCTTTTCCCCCGACGGTCCGGGTTTACGGACGTCAATTTTGCCCTTGAAGAAGGCGCCGTCTTCCACGCTGATGCGCTGGGCGACTACGTCGCCGGTAAGCGATCCCTCGCCGCGAACGTCCAGCCGGTCGCTGGCGTTTACATTGCCAACAATCTTGCCGTGCACGACAATTTCACGCGCCGCGATGTCGGCGGCAACCTGTCCGCTGCGGCCCACGGTCACGCGATTTCCAGGAAGGTTGATCGAACCCTCCACCTTGCCTTCAATGTAGAGCGATTCCGAACCGGTAATCTCGCCCTTAAAAACGAGCGACTTGCCGATCATGGCGGTTTGTTCGGTCGAAGCAGTGCTCCCCAACGTTGTGCGAGCCAATGCAGGTTCGCTGGTTGCTCCACCGTTCGGCATGGCGGGTTTGCTGGGGGCCTGGGGCGGCAGCGTAGCCGTCTCTGGCGAATTTGTCTGTTTCCACATCTTCTTGATCCTCACTTTCTCTGGCTGGCCTCGGGAAACATGTCACCACAACATGTCCCGGCGAGGAGTTAGATATTGGTTAATGTCCGACTGCTGGGGATGCAAGCGATAGTAGTGCTACATTGGGCTTCGCAATAGGTCACGAAGGTACAGCCCACTATCGAGTGAGGTTTTGATCGAACGCACCACTTATGGTGCACGGTGGGAGCCCCGGCTTTTACCCGTACACGCGCGTAAGCGTGCTTGTCAGGGCACGGATTTATCCGTGCCGCTAAGGCTCATCCATGATCGGGCTTTAGCCGCTGAGGTGACTTTCTCAAAGGATATAGAGATTCATTTACGCAGCTTAATCCGCGTTTATCCGCGTCTATCCGCGGCGGAAAAAGCCTTGGAATGAAACTCAAGCGACGCCGGCAGGTGCTCAGCGAAATAGCTCCAATCGTGCCCACCCGGATAAAGATGAAACTCATGCGGAATTCCACGCGCGGCCAGCAATTTATGCAGCGCCCCCGCTCCCGCCTCAAAGCCGTAATCGTCTTCCGAGCCGCAGTCAAAGTAAATGTGCAGCCCGTTCAGGTGGCCGGTGCGCGCCAATGTGAGTGGGCTGTTGCGCTCCCAGAAAACCCGGTCCACAGGCGAGCCGAACACGCCGCCCAGGATCCGCGATAAAGAATCTTGTGGCAAGCTGGCTCCGCTGACCGCGGGCAGCTTCTCAATCAGGGCGGCGCTCTGCGCGCTCACCGAACCAAACAGCTCCGGATGCCGAAAGGCCAGGTGCAGCGCGCCATATCCGCCCATCGAAATCCCGGCGATACCGCGCGATGCCCGCCCGGGGCGGATGCGGTAATGATGTTCAATGTAGGGCAAAAACTCCTGCACAAAAAAATCTTCATAGCGCCGGCGCCCGTCATGCGAGTTGATATAAAAGCTGGTGTCCCCGGCCGGAGTCACGATGATGTATTCCCCCATCTTGCGCTGTTCCCACAGGTCTTCGGTCACGTTCCACGCGCCTGAGTCGAGGAACATCTGCTCGTTGGCGCCCAAGCCATGCAGAAAGTAGAGCACCGGATACCGCTGTGCCTTTCCTTTATCGGTGTCATAGCCAGGCGGCAGCAGGACGCAGTAGGGAACCTGCTGGTGCATAGCCTGGCTCTGCATCGCGTGGCACTCGGCGCGGCCGGAGGCATAGGTGGAAGGGATTGCGAAAAGGCACAGCAGTAGTACTGCAACACTCGAAACTTGAAACCTGAAACTCGAAACTGCCTTACTCATACCGCAGCGCCTCAACCGGATTGAGTTTCGCCGCCCGCGACGCCGGATACAACCCTGCTACTAAGCTCACAATTACGGAAAGGAAAACGGCTACGAGCACAAGCCACCAGGGTACGGCAAAAACATTCGTCGCCGGCAGGCTCTGCCGTTGCAGATAAAAATTGGTGCCCACCGTGACTGCCCGCCCGATCAACCAGCCAATACCCACCCCAAGGGCTCCGCCCAGCAGACCCATGACCCCAGCTTCGAGGAAGAAAAGCTGTTTTACGTCGCGGTCGGCCGCGCCCAGGGCTTTAAGAATTCCGATCTCGCGCCGCCGCTCCAGAATCGCCATCACCAGCGTATTCACAATGCCCAGCATCGCTACTACCAGCGCCAGGCTGCCAAAAATTCCCAGTAATAGGTCGAAGACCGCAAAGAACAGGCGCAGGTTCTTCGTCGCATCGAGCAAAGAGAAAGCGGCAAAGCCCATCTTCTTGATGGCATCCTCAATCGGCCCTACCTGTCCCGGACTCTGCGCCCGCACTGTCAAGTTGCTGTAGCCCGGTTTGGTCCCCGGTGCGCGCAAGATGTCCTGCAAATCGTTGTTCTGCGCGGCCCGGAGCGATTCTCCCAGCTTTTGGGGAATCAGCACGCGCCCGCTGCCGATACCGCCTGGTCCGGCGGCCGCCTCCGTATCGACAACGCCGACGATGTGCAATATTTTCTGCTTGGGCACGATTGAAATACCCGCGGAAGTGTCGCCGCCTGCGCTGCCCCCTTTGGGGTCGCTGCCTCCCGGTTGTGCCGCCAGCGGCTGGTGCTCGGCGTAACTGAGCACTAGTTCTTTGCCGATCAATGAGGAAGGCTGGTCAGAGAGCTCCTTTGCGAACTCCATCTGTAGGATCGCTTCATCTGCGGAAGGGCTGGAAAAGAACGAACCTTGCATACCATCAAAGGAACCGTTCCCACGCGCGGAATCTGGCACTCCCGCAACTATTGTCATATAAGGCGTGCCGTTGTATCGCAGCTCCGTGGGAAAACGTACCTGCGGATAAACCTCGATTACGCTGGGCAGTTGCTCAATCTCATGGCGGGCGTCTTCATCCAGTCGGCGGAAGCGGCTGTCGCCGGTACGGCCTGCTGCAGAAGAGGCAGATGACGTATTGTCGCTTGCCTCCCGTCTGCCAAATCCGTGCATGTTGGCCTTGGATGTCACGAATACCGTGTCAAAAAGCCCTGAGCGTACCAGTCGCCGGTCAGCAAGTTGCTGCAGGCCCACGCCCAGCGATAGCCATGCCACGAACGAAGCCACGCCAACTGCTATGCCAAGAGTGGTCAACGAATTCCGCAGCAGCGCCTCGCGCAGGTTGCGCACCGCGAGTTCGGTAAGGTCGCCGGCCTTCATACCTTCACCCCGCTCGTGCTCTTGATTCCGCTGCTCGCCAGCTTGCCATCCGCCAGTTCGACAATGCGATGAGCAAACTTTTCCGCCAGCGGCCTCTCATGCGTCACCAGCACAATCGTCATTCCCAGCGAACGGTTGATCTCCTGCAACAGATTCATGATCTCAAGTCCGGTTGCGCTGTCCAGGTTCCCGGTGGGCTCATCTGCCAGCAGGATCGTCGGCCGGTTCACCAGCGCCCGCGCCAGCGCAGCCCGCTGTTGCTCACCGCCCGAAAGCTCACTTGGCCTGTGCGTGAGCCGCTTCTCCAGGTGCACGCGCTCCAGCGCCTCGCGCACACGCCCGGCGCGCTCGCCGCGCTCCACCTCGGCGAGGCGCAAAGGCAGCTCCACATTTTCTTCCAGGGTCATGCGGGGAAGCAGGTTGAAGGCCTGAAAGACCATACCCACGGTGAGGCTGCGATAGCGCGCCAGTTCCAGCGCGTTCATTTCTGACAAGTTGCGGCCCTGGGCAAAAATAGCGCCAGAAGTAGGACGATCCAGCCCGGCCATAAGATTTAAAAGCGTGGATTTACCCGAGCCCGAGCTGCCCAGCAGGCCCACGAACTCAGCTGCGCTTACCTCCAGAGACACATCATTCACCGCGCGGATCAGCGCAGACCCCATCTGGTATTGCCGCGTAACCCGGTCAGCACGCAGGGCGGCTCCATTTGTCGGCATCATTTAATTTGATGTTACTACACAGAAACCAGTTCCGGCCCCCACGTTAAGAAATGCAAAGAAAGGTAAGGGAAATTTACTCGAAGCTATCTCACTCTGTTGACGTCCTTAGAATAATGCTCAGACTTAAAAATGCTCATTCTAAGAAAGTGTCATCCTGAGCCGCAGGCGAAGGATCTCGGATGGCGATTGGAACCGCCCACGGCTTAAATCGGACCAGGCTTGGATTTTTCCCTCTCCATGACGGAATCTAGACAATGTTCAGGGATGTCATCTAAATACCCGTGGGGGTTGCTACAACTGAGTACCGAGTAGAGCTTGTTTCAAAAATAGGCTTTGTATCAGGGCACGACTTCAGTCGTGCCGCTTAGGCCTCTAAAAATGCGGGCTTTAGCCCCTGAGGTCGAAACGTTCGAAACCGGAAAAGATATTTTTGAAACAAACTCTACTAACTTCATGCTTCAATAATCAATTCGGGTTCGCTGGGGAAATGTTTTTCCTGCTTCGGTGCAACTTTTGGAGCAACTGTCTCTTTCGGCACAGCTGCTTCCGGTTCTGGTTCGTGGTCCATGTCAGAAAGTTCAAGGCGCATATTGCCGGGGTTGGTGGCATAGGCAATGCCGGTTTCGAACTCCACGATTCCCTTGCGAATCATCTCTTCAATCGTCTGGTCGAAGCACTGCATGCCGTCCAGGTTCCCGTCGCGCATGGCATCGGTAAGGCTCTTGCCCTCGCCTTCTCCTTTTTCCATATACTCGCGCGTGCGCAGGGTAGACTTCAGCATCTCAAAGGCGGCCACGCGTCCCGTGCCGTCTTTGCGTGGGATCAGGCGCTGCGAGACGATCCAGCGAAAACTTCGGGAGAGACGATTGCGAATGATGTGCTGCTCCTGCAACGGAAAGACCCCAATGATGCGCTCCACGGTTTTCGAAGCATCAATCGTGTGCAGGGTTGAAAGCACAAGATGGCCGGTCTCTGCGGCCTCCATGGCAATCTCAATGGTTTCCTTATCGCGCATCTCGCCCACCAATATTACCTTGGGCGCCTGCCGCAGCGCCGCGCGCAGGGCAAGGGAAAAACTGGGGGTATCGCTGTGCAGCTCCCGCTGATGAATGGTGGAACGCTTGTGGCGGTGGATAAACTCAACCGGATCTTCAATCGTAATGATGTGATAGCCGTGCGTTTCGTTGATCAGGTTCACCACCGCGGCCATGGTAGAAGATTTGCCTGAACCCGTTGGCCCGGTTACCAGCACGATACCGTTTTTCAGGTTGGCAATCTCGGCCAATTGCGGGGGAAGCTTCAAATCCTCAAAAGTAGGCACATTGCGCGGAATCACCCGCATCACGATGGCGCACGTGCCGCGCTGCTTGAAAATGTTGACGCGAAAACGCCCTTCTCCCGGCAGGCTGTACGATGTATCGCAGGAACCCAGGTCGCGCAAGGCGGTAATGGCTTGCTTATTTCCGTTGATCAGATCGCCGGCAATGCGATGTGTATCGTCCGGCCCGAGCAGCGGCAACTGCGGAATCTGCACCGCTACCAGTTGTCCGCGCAGTTCAACTTGTGGAGGCCGTCCCGGTGAAAAGATCAGGTCGCTGATCTGCGGGGAAACCTGCAACATCGCCTTGAGTATCGCCGCCGTAGTAATCGCCGGCGCCGATGCAGGCGCGGCCGCAACTTCTTCGAATTCTTGAGTTGAGCTGATTGTAAGAGGGTCCATTGCAGCTCAGATTCTATGCTTGGTAGGCTAAAAGCCGACAGGTTACGGTGGTAATAAACCTGCTACGTTCCATTTCGGGAGAAATAGAATAGTTTTTTCCAATATGGAACAAATAGTTATGTCGACGATTCAAAGCTGGTTGGCCCGCAAATACCCTATTTCTCATCCTCTTAGCGTGGGATAGTCAATAACTATGATTGTGCCTCCTGATTGTGCCTCCTGTTTCCGCCATCCCATCTGCATCTGTCATTCTGAGCGCCTTTTTTGGCGCGAAGAATCCAGAGGATATTTACCCCAACCATACCGTGGCGAGGCTTTCTCTTCCATGACCCGGATTGTGGCCCGTCATGAGCTACGCTGGGAACGAAGGAATCTTGTCCTTCCCGGCGGCTCTTTACATCATAGGAAAGACTAAAAGACTAACCGTCCGAACCAGATTTAAAGCAACGATAACGTGTTCGAGACGACGATCGAACTATTTCCTTAAGTGAACAGTATTGGCCTTAGGGGCTAAATGCCAACTGCTAATTGCTAATTGCTGTCTTCAGCGCAACAGCGCCGACGCACTCCACAATATCGGAGCCTGCCCATGCAGGTCGCCGGTGTTGCGCGCCCGGTCAAGGTAATACTGCAGGTCGTTCTTCTTGTTGGTGCCCTCGCAGACATTGGTGACGTCGCCGTCTTTATTTATGTAGCTCACCAGTCCTAGCCATCCTTTGCGGGCGGCGGGTGCATAGGTCTTCTTATCCAGCCAGCCATTCTTGACTCCGGTGATCATGGCGAAGGTAAACATACCGGTGGATGATGTCTCGGGCCACGACTCCGGATGGTCAATAAGCTGCCGCCACACCCCGTCTTTCGCCTGGTACTGCAATAGGGCTTTCATCATCTTTTGGTACCCAGCCAGGATCTGGGCGCGCTTGGGATGATTCTTGGGAAGCGAACGCAACACCTCAGTCATGCCGGCTGCCACCCAACCGTTGCCGCGCCCCCAATAAAAGGGAACGTCGGGAGCGTGGTAGAACAATCCATTCGGTTGCTGCAGTTTGTCGAGGTATGCAGCCATCTCCAACGCCGCGCGGTCAATATATTTCGGGTCTCCGGTTGCGCGGTAGGCCTGCACCTGCGGCGCGGTGATCATGTACATGTCGTCAATCCAGTAGCGGGTCTGCTTGGTCAATCCGTCAGGTTGCGGATTCTCCCATTGCTTGTCGGCCAGGCCCTTGCCAAGATCCAGATACTTCTGCTGTTTGGTTTCAATGTAAAGTTCCAGCGGGACTGTGCCGAAGACGGTGCGATCAACGTGGTCGGGCACGGGGACCAGCTTCGCTTCCCCAGCGAACAGCGGGTCGAAGCGCTTGACGAGCTGCGCGCTGAGGTCTTTGTCGTTGCTCAGTTGCGCGAAGGTCAGCGCCCCATACCAGGTGCAGACTTCCGGGTACGTGATGGAAGGCGGCGGCGTGCTGCGGCCAAAGTTTGTGTGCGGAGTGGCCACAAAGCGCTCGGCCACGCGTTTGCCCACTTCCTGTGGCGAAGTCCCAGCCGGCCAATTTTTGAATTCTTTCTGCGCCCGGCTCTGCAAACTGGCAGCCAGAAGCACTGCCGCAAGCGCCGCAAATCGTACGAATCCCTTGCGCTGGACCTTCATCCTAGACTCCTCCATTTTTTTCGTGCAGTCAAACCTATTACCTTAGGCAGTGGCGAGGCGATTCGTCAAGCTGCGCGGCGTGTTTTACTATTCAAAATCACTCAACACAACGTATAGAATTTTGATCTTGACACCCCAAAAGCACTTTCCTGATAAAAGATACACGGAGTGAAAAATGACCAAGCGATCGAAATCTTTATGGTGGATAGCTGCGTTTGCATTGCTCTTATTTCCAGGCTCTGCCGTTTGGGCTGCGACCGAAACCCTGGAATCTCCCGTGTTGCGAATTGAATTGAACACCAGTCCTTATTCTTATCGGGTGATCGAACGCTCGACCGGAGATGTGCTGCTCTCTGAGTCGAATACCGTCTTCAAATTTGTCAGCGAGCTCTATCCCGCCACCGATGCCACAGACGTGACCAAGACCGCCAGCAGCATGCAAGCCAGCCTTATATTGCAGCTCGCGGGGAGGGACCGTCTGCCCGCGGGAACGCCAGACAAGGCCCAGATTGTGTTCACATTTGTTAAACCGGAGGTCCTTCAGGTCCTCTTGAAATACGACAACGGTACACCGGCGGAAATCTCCGATGAGTTCAATGATCAAGGCGAACACTACTATGGCATCTGGGAGTACCCCGCCGGCGGTAACATTGATAATCGCGGCGCCGACCGCGACTTCCTGGGCATGAGAAACTCGCGCTACGTCCACCACTCCAGCGCGCGCGCCCCGTTTTACATGACCTCAAAAAAGTACGGCATCTACGTGGAAAGCACCTCCCAAGGACACTATTCCATCGCCCAGGCCGGCAAAACCAGCTTCACATTCCACGAGCCGCGACTGAAATACGACATTATCTATGGACCAAACTACGCCGACATTCTTGAGCGTTATAACGCAATCGCCGGGCCGGCGTTCATGCCTCCGCTGTGGGCTTTTGGAACCATTTGGTGGCGTGATGACGCGCATGAGGACCTGCGCGACGCGACGAACGCACAGGAAAAAGTGATCAACGACGCCGACCGCCTGCAGGCTCTGCACATACCGGCGGCCGCCATGTGGCTCGACCGGCCTTACGCCTCGGGAGACCAGGGCTGGGGCAACATGGATTTGGATTCATCGTTTCCCGACCCGCCCAAGTTGATCCATGACCTGCACGATCGTGGCATTAACCTCATGGTATGGATCGCCAATCGCTCTTCCGGCAAACTCTACGAAGAAGGTTCGGCCAAGGGATATCTGTTCCCAGGCAACTGGCCGGCGGCGAACATCGAGCGTCCCGAAGTTTATAGCTGGTTTAAAGACAAGCTGAGCGCCTACGTGCATCTGGGCATCAAGGGCTACAAGATTGATCGTGGCGACGAAGACGAGATGCCGCCCTCGGTTGAAAACCAGAACGCCATTCTGTTTCCCAAATTGGCAGCCGAGGGGCAAAGCGAAGTCAACGGCAACGATTACTTCATTTTTTCCCGCAACGCCAACGACGCCGCGCGGAAATATACGTCCATCTGGAGCGGCGACCCGTGGAACAATTTCGCCGGTTTGCAGATGGCCATCAAGAACGGCCAGCGCAGCGGCGCCATTGACTTTCCCATGTGGGGATCGGATACGGGTGCGTATTTTGCTGTTCCCTCGAAAGAATTGTTGGCCCGCTGGTTTGAATTCAGCGCCTACAGCCCCATGATGGAAGTGCTCATCGGACCCAAGCGCACCGTATGGTATGACTACGACCAGGAACTGGTAGACATTGCCAGAATCTACGCCAGCACGCATCACGACCTGATACCGTACACCCGGTCTTATCTCTACCACGCTACGCAAACCGGTATGCCGGTCATACGGTCTTTATTCCTCAAGTATCCGGCAGACCCAACGGTATCCGATACCTGGGACGAATACCTTTATGGCCATAATCTTCTGGTAGCTCCAATAACCACAGAGGGCGCAACCAGCCGTAGCGTCTATCTTCCAGCCGGCCGCTGGATGGATTACAACCACCGGTCGACGACCTATGAAGGTCCAACCACGGTTACAGCAGAAGCCCCGTTGGGAACCATTCCGGTTTTTGTGCGCGAGGGTGCGATCATCCCACGCGGCGACATTCTAAAAGCCAACAACAATTGGGAGCAGAATTGGGCGCCGAAGCTGCGAATCGAAATTTTCCCTGCGATTGAATCCGGAAGCTCGTTCGACTACTTCACCGGCGTCGGCGTACAGAAGATCACCACCGCTCACAAAGGCAGCGACCTGGAAATCAGCTTCGGAGACCTGGGCGCGACCGGCACGCTTGAAGTCTATTGCCGGAATGTGAAAGGCGTAACCAGCAACGGGACTGCGTTGAGTGCAGGCGCGGGCTACACCTACGACGCCCGCGGACACAAGCTGAGCGTCCCATTCAAAGGCGCCGCAACAATAGTCATCAATGGCGCCAGCAGCGTGTTTGGGCAATAGCAAGTAAGATATTGAGAGCTGATAGACATACCCGTAGAGACGTAGCTTGCTACGTCTCCGCCGGGGGCTGAAATACTTTTCGTACCCTGATTTAATAAATAAGTGATATCAAACCATTGCATTTCAAAGAAGTGTCGCCCATCATTTTCCTGTAGGTAAAGCTTGGGGCAAAGACTATGGCAGTTCCACAATTGTTGTATCCCCGACCGTGGAGGAGCATGGCTCTCAGCCCTGCGTATAGTTTTGTATCAGGGCACGACTTTAGTCGTGCCGCAAGTCTCTGGAAAACGACCCTTCCTTGCTGCCGCAGGCATGCGCGTAGCGAAGCGGAGCGCCAGATTAAACGTTTTTCCGCAGTGAGCAGACGTTTCCAGAACTATTTCGACACTACTCCCGGGTCGTCGCATATTATTGAATTTGAACGGGTTAACGCGAAATCGACTACTTGATGTAATGGGGGGGCGGGGCACCACTTTGGCGCGTGGTAGAAACAGAAATAAGGAGAGGTAAATGAAGCTGAAGCAACTGGGCAATACTGACATGCAGATTACGCCGCTGGGAATCGGTGCCTGGGCCATGGGCGCGGTGGCTGGCAATTCGGCTGGGGCAAGCAGGATGATAATGACTCTATTGCCGCCATTCACGCCGCGCTCGATGCCGGCATGAACTGGATTGATACCGCGGCCGTCTATGGCCTCGGACACTCCGAGCAAATCGTAGCCCAGGCGCTAAAGGGCCGCGCCAAGCGTCCCTATGTTTTTACCAAGTGCGAGCTGGTCTGGAACGCAAAGGGTGAGATCAGCGGCAACCTCAAAGCGGCTTCGATTCGCCGCGAGATTGAAGCCAGCCTCAAACGCCTGCAGCTCGATGTGATTGATCTCTACCAGATACATTGGCCTGACCCGCCGGAAGACATTGAAGAAGGCTGGCAAACCCTGGGCGACCTGAAGAAAGAGGGCAAGGTACGCTGGATTGCTGTTTCCAACTTCAACGTCGAGCAGATGGAGCGCGCCCGCAAGATCGCTCCTATCTCCTCCTTGCAGCCGCCCTACTCCATTCTTAAACGCGAAATCGAAGAAGAAATTCTGCCCTATTGCGCCCGGCACAATATCGGTGTGATCGCCTATTCCACAATGCAATCCGGACTTCTCACCGGCGAGATGACCCGCAAACGCATTGCTGGTTTTCCCAAAGACGATTTTCGCAAATCTCTCAATCCGCATTTCCAGGAGCCGGCGCTGACCCGCAATCTGGAGCTGGCAGAGCTGCTGCGCGACATCGGCGACCGCCACGGACGCACCGCCGGCGAAGCCGCCATCGCCTGGGCGCTGCGCCGCCCGGAGGTGACCGGGGCCATCATCGGCATCCGCTCGGCCAAACAGGTCGAAGGAGTGATCGGCGCCATGGAGTTTCGCTTGAAGTCCCAGGAGATTGACGAGATCAGGGTCTTCATGAAGTCATGGCAGAGAAAACTCGAGCTTGAAGAAAGCATGGCCTAGCTTAAGGATATACACTTAAGTATTCAGAATTCATTGGATCGTTGAGAAGTCATATGGCTGATAGCATTCCTCTTTCGCCCATGCAATCCCAGCCCGGCCGGCCATGGGTTGAGATGCTTTCCATTCCCTGGTATATCTGGTGCGCCGTCGCTGGAGTGGTCTCCGCCATGATTGGCGGTTATTGGGACATCTCCTGGCACATGTCCATCGGGCGCGACTCCTTCTGGACTCCGGCTCACATGGCCATCTATCTGAACGGCGTGTTGGTGGGCATCGCTTGTGGCTACCTCATCCTGAACGCGACCTTCGGAGGCAATGCAGCCGCCCAAATCAAAAGCGCTTCCGTAAAAATCTGGGGCTTCAGCGGACCTCTGGGAGCCTTCATCGCAAGCTGGGGCTGCTTCGCCATGCTCACCTCAGCTCCCTTCGATAACTGGTGGCACAACGCCTACGGACTCGACGTTAAGATCATTAGCCCTCCACACGTGTTGTTGTTCGCAGGTGGAATTGCCATCAAGGTCGGCGTCCTGGCTTTGATTGCCGGCCTCATGAATCGCGCCCAGGGAGAATTGCACGGCAAACTGCTGTGGCTCTTTCTTTTTGTCGGCGCCATCGCAGTCGCCCAGGCCACGAACCTGCTCACCGAAATTACCTGGACCTCTCTTTTGCACGGCGCCACAGCATACCGTGCTATCTGCACTATCATTCCGCTTGCATTGATCGGGGTGGGCTGGGGTGCGGCGCGCCCCTGGGCGTTCACCGTCGTGGCTGCCATCTACACGGCTGTCATGCTGGCGTTTGAATGGATCCTGCCGCTGTTTCCAGCGGAGCCAAAACTAGGCCCGGTATATCAGCACGTCACCCATCTTGTTCCGTTGCGCTTTCCGCTGCTGCTGATTGTGCCCGCCCTGGCGCTCGACTTGTTGTGGCCCAAGATCAGTTCGTGGAACAGGTGGAAACAGGCAGCCGTGGCCGGCCCGGTCTTCCTGGTCAGCTTGATAACGGTGCAATGGCCCTTCGCTAGTTTCCTGATGACCCCCGCCGCCCGCAACTGGTTTTTTGGGATGAATTATTTCGCTTACTTCGACCCGGCAAATTTTCTCTACGATCCTTATAAGTTCCAGCCCACGGAACAAACGCGGACCGAATTCTGGATGATTATGGGTATTGCGTTCGTGGCTTCCATCATTACCTCGCGCGTCGGCCTGGCCTGGGGCGACTGGATGCGCCGCCTGCGCCGATGAACTGCATCCAACCTCGAAACAGCCTGAGTAATGACTTATGATGAGAAGCCGGCTTCTTAAAACCACCTTCATCTCGATCTTGTTGCTTACCTCGTCGGCCTTTGCCCATGTCGGCAGCCCTGATGTCTATTACGAAGGCGACGCCGGCCCCTACCATCTCTTTGTGACCGTGCGCGTGCCGCAGGTGATTCCCGGCGTGGCTGAGATTCAAGTCCGCAGCCAGTCCAACGATATTCATAAGATGAGCCTGGTTCTGCTGACGCTCACCGGGGCGGGCTCCAGCTTGCCGCCCATGCCTGATGTGGCCGAGCAGTCGAAACAAGATCCGCAATTTTTTACCGGCAATCTGTGGCTCATGCAATCGGGCGCTTTACAAGTGCGAATCGCGGTAGAGGGCAACAAAGGCCCAGCAGAGCTTTCTGTGCCCGTGGCCTCTTTCGCGCAGCGCACGCTGCAGATGCAGAAGCCGTTGGCCGCAGTGTTGATTTTCCTGACCCTGTTCCTTGCTGGTGGATTAATTTCCATTGCCAGCGCCAGCGTTCGCCAGGGAAGCCTGGAGCCCGGGCAGGCCCCGCCGGCTTCGAGCCTGTTCTGGTCGCGGTGCGTGATGGCGATCACTGCGCTGGTGGTGGTTGCGATTCTTTATTTGGGAAAACTTTGGTGGGGTGTTGAAGCCAGGGATTATCAGCAGGGAGTCAATTTTTTCAAGCCTCCTGCCGCCCAGATTACGCTTGAAGATGGTCATCGCCTGCTCATCCGGGCCGAAGGCCAGGGCGATAAGTGGCATCACCAGGTCAAACTGCGGGGGCTGATTCCCGACCACAACCATCTCATGCATCTGTTCTTGATTCACCTTCCCGGGTTGGATCAAATGTGGCACCTTCATCCGGAACAGGTTGAGGGAAAGCAAGGCGTCTTCGCGCAGGACCTGCCTTCAATGCCTGCAGGGCATTACCAGGTCTTCGCGGATGTCGTGGATCAAAACGGCTTTCCCTGGACTCTGGTCGGAGAGTTAGACCTCGCTTCCCCCATAGACAAGGCCAAGCCGCTGGTGGGTGATGATTCGTCATGGGAGGGTGCGCCGCTTGGTCCTGCCGCGAAAGACTCAACAGTCGCTGAGCTTGCGGATGGCAGCCGCATCGTCTGGCAGCGCGACACAAGCACTCCGCTTCAAGCCAATACCGCGATGAGCCTCAAATTCAGCGTGCTCGATAAAAACGGCAAGCCGGCGCAGGACATCGAGCCCTACATGGGGATGGCCGGTCACGCGGAAATTGTCCGCTCTGATTTGAGTGTCTTTGCCCACATTCACCCTGCGGGATCGGTCTCTATGGCGGCACTGGAGCTGGCGCAGTCTGGGCTCACAAGCGGTTCGAGTTCAGGGATGACGATGCCGGTCTCCATGCGGGGTATGCCGATGGCCAATTTCGCTCTGCTACCTCCTGAGGTCAGTTTCCCGTACGGCTTTCCGCAGCCCGGCGACTACCGTATCTTCGTGCAAGTCAAACGCGCCGGGCATGTCGAGACCGCAGCCTTCGATGCTCATGTTCGATGAAGAGTGAGAAGACATGCTAAGAGTCCCCTATAACGAACTTCTTGATGCCCTCCAGCGCGTGCTGCTGAAGCTAGGGTTCGCGCCCGAGCGCGCCCGCCTGTGCGCCCGGCTTTTTGCCGACGCCAGCCGCGATGGCGTCTACTCGCACGGCCTCAACCGTTTTCCGCGCTTCGTTTTGCAAATTCAAAATGGGACAATTGATATCCACGCCGAACCGCAATTGCTGGCCAGCATGGGAGCACTCGAGCGCTGGGACGGCAAGCTTGGCCCGGGGCCTCTGAACGCTTTTCACTGTATGGAGCGCGCGATCGCGCTTTCTCGCAAGAACGGTATCGGCTGTGTTGCGCTCGCCCATACCACCCACTGGATGCGCGGCGGCAACTACGGCTGGCAGGCGGCTGACGCGGGCGTCATTGCAATCTGCTGGACCAACACCATGCCCAATCTTCCGCCATGGGGAGCGAGCGACGCACGAGTGGGGAATAATCCCTTGATCATCGCTGTGCCGCGTCCTGCCGGACATGTGGTGCTTGACATGGCTGTGTCACAGTTTTCCTACGGCGCATTAACTTCCTATCGCATGCGCGGTGAGCTGCTGCCAGTAGACGGCGGCTTTGACACGCATGGACAACTGACGCGAGATCCCGCGGCCATCGAAGCATCCCAGCGGCCGTTACCTATCGGCTTTTGGAAGGGTTCGGGACTGGCATTGATGATGGACACGGTGGCAGCGCTACTGTCAGGCGGCAAGGCCACACACCAGATCCCGCCTGATTCCGACCACGAAAACCATATGTCGCAGGTGTTCATCGCGGCTGATCCCGCTTCCTTCGACCCTCCCGAGGTTGCGGCAAAGATGGCAGACGACATCATTGCGCAATTCCAACTGCCGCCGGGGGGCTCAGGAGGCGAGCGGGTGCGATACCCCGGCGAACAGGTGCTGAAAACGCGCACTGAGAACCTGGCCAAAGGCATTCCAGTCGAACCTTCGATTTGGCAAAAGGTTCAAGCAATGTAAAACAGTTCTCAGTTGTCAGTTCTCGGTTCTCAGTTTCGGCCCAGAGCTTGACATATAGACTTGATGAAATGATTTTCTCCGTGTCTCAGTGCCTCCGTGGTGAATATTTTCTTGACTGAATGCTGAGTGCTGTTTCCTATGGTTGGGTAGAATTCTTAACCTTCACCTGCTGCATCACCGGCGAGCCATCACGCACAAATAACGGCAACGTAGCGAGCGGCGCTGAGTAATTCTTCAACCACGCTCCGCCCTTTTGCGCCTGGCCGCTGCTGTAATCGCGCCAATTGCCTTCGGGCAGATAAATATCGCGGCTGATGGCGCCTTTGATCAGCACCGGCGCTACCACCACGTCGGCGCCGACCATGTATTCGTCGACAATCTTGTAGGTATTGGCATCGAGCGGCGCGTGATACCACAGCGGAGCCAGAATCGGCTCGCCGGTTGTGCGCGCCCGGGTTGCCAGTTCATAAACGTAAGGCGCGAATTGAATATGAAGTTGGCTTGCATCGCGCGCGCGATCCACGGCTTCCTGATCGAAATGCCACGGCCCCCAGGAAAACTGCAGCAAGGGCATCAACGCTGAAGCCTGCGACCAGCGGATGATCAGCTCTTTATCGATCACGTCATTGTCATATTGGTTGCCGCCCACCATGTCGGGCATGAGATATTGAAACCCGCGCATGGAAGAGAGGGTGGCTTCCGGAATCAACGACAACAGCCCGTTCGAGTTAGTCCATACCGAATGCTTGTCAATGAGCCGCTGCACGATCCCCAGTGACTGAGAGTAAACTCCCACGCGGGTTTCGTTATAGACGAAGTGCGAAGTGGCTTCCGTGTTGTAGATGTCGGCATACTGCGCATTCGTAATGTTCTTGAACGGCACGGCATCAGTGGTCATAAAGTTGACGTCGGCGCCGTCGAACTTAAAACCATCGAGCCCATATTGCGTTTGCAGCCACTGCAACCGCCGCCGAAATTCGGCCGCGGCTTGCGGATTGGTAATGTCCCAAATGGTTGCCGGCCCGTTCCACCAGCGCGTGAGCATCAGCTTTCCTGAGCGGTCGTGCATGAGCCATCCGTCGTTCTGGTGCTGCTGAAAGGTCTGCGAATCGGGATTCACGAACGGATGCACCCATAACGTGACTTTGTACCCGAGCTTGTGCAACTCCGCAACCATGGCCTTGGGATCGGGAAACTTGACCGCATCGAACTGCATGTCGCCATAGCGTGTCTCCCAGCGGTCGTCAATTTCAATCACGCCGCAGGGCAGATTGTTGCTGTGGATCGCGTTGGCATACTCCAGTACTTTTTGTTGCGAGACGCCGGTCTTGTGTTCGACCCAGGTGGTGTAAATAGGCAGTTTGAAATATTCCGCGGGCGGCGTGGTCTTGGGATATCCAATCTCTTTCACGATGCGTTGCAGCAGTTGGCGGATATCAGGCGCAAGCAAGATGTCATAGCGCAGCTCTGAAGCCAGCGGTATCTCAACGCGCAGCAAGCCATCGGGACGTCCATTGACATCGGCATTGATGCTATATTGAAAATCATAAGGCGTGCGCACCCAAACGGCGATTCCTTTGGTGGAATACCAGAATGGCGTGCCCTGGGTATTTTCATCGGCGAGGAACCATTTCCTGGCGATCTTTGCATCGTTGAGGGGAAGCACCAACTGCTCGCGCCAGCCCTGGAAGCCTCCGCCGAACCACTGGCCGGAAGGGTCGAGTTTAATGGCCGCGCTCGGCAAAGGAGACGAGGCGCTGTACAGGATCCACGATTTTACGTGCAGCACGTTCTCCTCAGGGCGTAGCTCCACCCTTGCGTCCACTTCTTTGTGCGTGGTGGCGTAATTAAGCACGTAAGTGTCGCCGTTCTTCTCGACGCTTTTCAGATTGCTTACATGCTGCGGCTTTCCGTCTTTGACGAAGTCGAGGTTCATGGCCGCATCTTGCGGTCCGCCGGTTTGGAAAACGATCTCATCTCCACGTGTCACCGTAATGATGAAAGCATCTTTTGAAATCCGCGCCACGTAGTTGGGTTCGCGGATCACAACGTCCTCGATCGCGGCGGCATCTGGTTGTCCGTAGAGCATAAGGTTGAAAATAAAAATCAACACAAGCGTACACAGAAACTGCACTCGAAAGGCTTGCGAGTTATTCATAGTGAAATTTTCTTGTTGTGAAATGTGCCGCGCAAGGGCTCGCCCCCACACGAGTCCCAAGTCGCCATACATTATAAGGTCAGCCGGAAATTCGCAGCGTTCCTTAGCCTTTTCAACCTGCTCCGCCGTGCCGTGGGACAGTTTAACTTCTTTTCAAAACTCGGCAATTCTTACCTGAGAGGGTTCTAAGGCATCTCTTAACCCTCAACTAATCGCCTTTAATCAATGACTTACAGCGGCATGGAATGGCCTCGCAATTGCGAGACATTTTTATAGTTGTCGGCCGAAGTCTTCACCCAGGTAGGCGGTCTCCAAACTTGTTTCTGTGGAGGTTTGGCTGTGGTATTCCCAACTGAGAATAATCAGCACCTCTCTCACCTGAGAGGACGCCAGCAAACCCTTTTGTGCATCTGCAATTGCGAGCAGATACTGGCAATCCGCAAGTTACTGCTCGAAGCCTTCGGATACGAGGTCTTGACCGCAGACGGCCCTGAGAGCATCGACTCATTGGTTGACCAGCCGGTGGATATCGTCATCCTGGATTACCGGGCCGCGGGAACGAATGGAGAGCTGCTTGCCATCAAGACAAAAATGATCCAGCCCCTGACCCCGATTTTGATGCTGGTGGATGATCCGGCAGCCGTTCCTGAAAGCGTGGCTAAACTGGCCCACGGCGTTATCCAAAGAGATTATTCTCCGGTTACGCTGCTGGAAGAGATTGCGCGCATCATACATATAGATTGCGGGTACTCGGGAGACGCCATATCTGCGAGGCGGATGGCATAGTCCGCTCCACCTCGGTTTTAGCTTGTCCCTTTGAACAGTAAAATATTTACGCAGGCATCAATTGCGTTTGTGCAGGCATCACTAACCCCTGGGAAAGCAGAGTTGAGTTAAGAAAGAGTTTTCTACAGGCCTTTTCGCCGTACCGTTGGCTATTAAGCTCTCTGACTGAGCGCTTGAAAAATCGAAACTCGAAACTGTAGGTAAGCATGCGCCTGAATTTTCGGCTGATCCTTCCGCTGATCATCGTTCTTTCGCTAGTCTCTCTCCTGTCTTCTTATTACCAGGTGAACGCGCAAAAGCGCGAGCTGGAACAGGATTTGCAGAAGCGCATCGAAGTGCTGGCCGAGAGCCTGCAGGAAAGCATTGAGCCGCAACTGGGAAGAAGCTCTCACCAGGAGCTTCAGCGCATTGCCGAGCGCTTTGGGAACCGCGAGCACTTGTTCGGGGTTGGCATTTATGGAAAGCATGGCGAAGCTCTGGCGGTCACCAGCAGCCTGGCGAAGCGGCTCTCGGGCTTTCCGCTGGCGATTGCCGTCTCTGAAGACGAGAACGGACGCGGCGAGTTTCTCCAATTTGGCGACGCCAGGGTCTATGTCTACGTGCTGCCGCTTCACGGTCGCGAAAACAATGTTGTAGCGTCGCTGGTGATCGTTAACGATGCCGACTATATTCACGCGCAAAACCTGCGCTTCTGGCGCAATACATTTCTGCGCCTGCTGGTGGAGCTGGGTTTGGTTGCCATCACTGTCTGGCTGATTGTCCGCTGGAGCATCTCCGGTCCCATTGCCCGCACTGTGCAATGGATGAAGGCCCTGCGGACCGGCAAGAGCGGTTTTCGTCATCCTCTGCCCGATCGCGATCTGCTCATGCCGGTTGCGCGCGAGGCCATGACCTTTGCCGAGAACCTGGCTACGGCGCGGGCTGTCGCCGAACACGAGGCCCGCCTGCGCGAGACCGCCGAATCCATCTGGACCCCTGAGCGTCTCGCCGTGCACGTACGCAGCAAGCTGAGCGGCAGCCGCTTGTTCGTGGTTTCCAACCGCGAGCCCTACAGCCACGTCAAGGACGGGAAATCCGTCAAGGTCATCATTCCCGCCAGTGGGTTGGTAACGGCAATCGAACCTATCCTATGCGCCTGCGACGGCACTTGGATCGCCCACGGCAGCGGTGACGCCGACCGTGAAACCGTAGACCGCCAGGACCGCCTGCAGGTCCCGCCAGACGATCCCCGGTATACGCTGCGCCGCGTCTGGCTCAGCAAGGAAGAAGAAGAAGGTTACTACTACGGATTCGCCAACGAAGGCCTGTGGCCGCTGTGCCACATTGCTCACACCCGGCCACTGTTCCGGGGCAACGACTGGCGGCATTACCGCGAGGTGAACCAGAAGTTCGCCGACGCCACTCTCGACGAAATGGCGGGAACCGAGCAGCCTGTGCTTCTGGTCCAGGACTACCATTTTGCCCTTTTGCCCCAGCTTGTGAAGAAGAAGCGTCCAGACGCGCGCATTGCCATCTTCTGGCACATTCCCTGGCCCAATCCCGAGGCTTTTGGCATCTGTCCCTGGCAATGCGAGCTGCTCGATGGGTTGCTGGGCGCCGACCTGGTGGGCTTCCATATCCAGTCGCACTGCAACAATTTTCTTGAGACCGTCGACCGGGCCCTGGAATCGCGCATTGAGCGCGAGCGCTTCGCCGTCAACCGCGAGGGCCACGTGACCATGGTGAGGCCGTTCCCCATCAGCGTTGGTTCCAGGGAGACCGTGCCCTCGTCCGAAACCAGCGACCAACCCGCCGACCAGGAGCGCACCGCCCTGCTCAGAGAGCTGGGAGCGGAATCGCTCTTCTTGGGTGTGGGCGTCGACCGCGTGGATTACACCAAGGGCATCCTCGAGCGTTTCATGGCCATTGAGCGCTTCCTCGAGAAGTATCCCCGCTATCAGGGGCAGTTTACCTTCGTCCAGATCGGGGCGCCCAGCCGCACCCACATCAAGCGCTACCACGATTTTTTGGCGGAGGTGGAAATCGCGGCCGATCGCATCAACTGGCGCTTTCAAACGGAAAGTTGGAGGCCCATCATCTTCCGCAAGCGCCATCACAGCCACCGCGAGATTGACCGGTACTACCGCGCCGCCAATCTCTGTCTGGTGACGTCGCTGCATGACGGCATGAATCTGGTGGCGAAAGAATTCCTCATGTCCCGCGACGATGAAGACGGAGTGCTCGTCCTGAGCCGCTTCACCGGCGCCTGCCATGAGCTACGCGATGCCCTGGTGGTGAATCCTTACGACATCGAAGAGATGGCAGACGCCATTCTGTTCGCCCTGGAAATGGACCCCGAGCAGCGCCGCGTGCGCATGCAGCGCCTGCGCCGGGTGGTCAAAGAGCAGAATATTTATCGCTGGGCCGGCGACCTGATCGGCGACCTGTGCGAAGTCCGCCCCGAACAGGAGAAGAGCGCCAAGGAACGGATGAAAGAAATAGCTTAGAAACAGTTCTCAGTTCTCGGTTCTCAGAGGTGAGCCTTTACGCCATTTGGTTGGCAGTTGTCCTTCATGCTTTTTGTGGTTAATTCTTAAGTTGAAAAACTGAGAACTGAGAACCGAGAACCGAGAACTACTTTCATCCCCGATCATTCTTTATGATCTGCTGGATGATCTCCACTACCCCGGCGCCGTGTTTTTCTTTTGTGGTTTTGTGTGCGCGGCGCTTGAGTGCGGGAATGGCGTTGGCCACCGCAACCGAGAGCCCGCACATGCTCAGAAGCGAATCGTCGTTTTCCGCATCGCCCACCGCCACTACGTTATGGGCGGCGATGCCCAACTCGTGGAGCGCCACCCGAAGTCCGGTGCCCTTGGTCACGCCGGTGGGCAGCACCATGACCGCGTCTTTGTTCAGGATGACGTGCAGATCGAGGTCCATCTCAAGAATGGTGCTCACCACCGCGGTCTTGTGTTTGAGCGAGGTGGCAACGATGGCGTGTCCTACGGAAAGCGGCGTTACCTTTTTTTGCCGGAGTCTTTCCACGAACGGAGGAGCCGGCGGATCGGTCAAGACTTCCATCCGCTTCGTCGCCGGCCAGTAGAGCAGCGCCCCATTTTCCGCCACGATGCAATCGAAGATGCTTGCCTGCGGAAATATCTGCTGCAGTTCATCCAACTCGCGTCCGGTGACCAGGATCAGCTTGCGCCCGGATTGTTTCAGTTGCTCGAGCGCCTTCAAGGTCCGGCGTTCGATCTTTCCCTCCCAGGCAAGGGTCCCGTCGTAGTCGGAGGCGAAGGCAAGAAAACGCATAATTCAGTTCGCAGTTCGCAGTTCTCGGTTCTCAGTTCTCAGAAAAAGACTAACAGCTTTTGGATAACCGCGGAGACGCGGAGGATTTATTTCTGCTGATTAACGCTGATGAAAAAAGTCTCGATTGCCTGGTTTCTATGGCTGCTATTCGTCGCAGGATACCGCTCCTCAATTGCGCTATGGCTGATGACTCAATCATGCAATGGCTGAATTTCCTCCGCGCCTCCGCGGTTTGATTCCCCCAGGTTTTAAAATGATATCTGTGAAACTGGTTCGACATATTCGAGGGCTTTTCCTCTTCGCTCTTCTTCTCGTGCTCGGGCAATTGACGCCCACGGTGGCTCAATCTTCGGCGGAGCCCAGCTTCCACATCACTCCGCTTCGTCCGGTGGAAGAGCTGCGGGAAGAGGCGCTCAAAGCCCAGCCTCCGGGCGAGAGCGGCAAGTTTCGGCGGCCTGAACTGGTTGAACTGGTCAAGCTTGATCCCACGATCAAGCTCGAGATCCGCTATGCCACGGCCAACAACTTCCTGAGCACGCCGCTCTATTCGCAGGCGCGAGCGTTTCTTCAGCGCCCTGCGGCCCAGGCCCTGGTGCGTGTGAATCGCACCCTGAAGAAACAGGGCTATGGGTTGCTGATCCACGACGGTTATCGGCCCTGGTATGTGACCAAGATGTTTTGGGACGCCACCCCTGACGATAAGAAGATCTTCGTCGCCAATCCGACGAAGGGCTCGCGGCACAACCGGGGCTGCGCCGTGGACCTGACTTTATATGACCTGAAGACGGGCGAGGCCGTCCAAATGCCCAGCGGGTACGACGAGATGACCAAGCGCGCCTATGCCGACTACCCTGGCGGCACTCCGGAAGAAACAGCGCGTCGCGCGATCCTGCGTCACGCCATGGAAAAAGAAGGATTCACAGTGAACCCTGAGGAGTGGTGGCACTTCGATTATAAAGATTGGAAGAAGTATCCAATTTTGAATGTGAAGTTCGAAGACATCGGGCGATAGGAGATTTTCGCAGCGGATTAACGCGGATAAAATCTAACCACAAAGGACGCAAGGGTAAACGAAGGAACACGAAGGAAAGAGTTGATTATCTGTGTTGCGGTTTAATTCCTTAGTGGGCCGCTTTCAAATCCGGCAGCTTCCAGTGTTTCCGTAAGCGCTCGTATTGAGCCGCCGGCATTTGCACGAGCAAGGGTCCGCGGGCCGGATCGAGCCATGCCAGCACAGATTCCAGTTGCTCCTGCGGCATCGCTGTGCACCCTACGGTTCCCTGGCCTGCGCCGCGCCAGATATGGAGAAAGATGCACGACCCCCCTCCCGGTTCTGGAGGATTCGCGTTATGATCCACCACGATGCCCCAGCGATAGAGCTCATCCGATCGCAGCATGTGCTCCGAGCTGTTCCAGTCGGGAGCGACGGTCGCGCGGTCAATCACGCGGTTGTAGAACTTCGACGTTGTATCATCAACACACTCCACGGAGGTCGTCAGGTTTACATAGGGCATCTTCCATCCGGGCAGAGGCTGCGGCGCGTAGCCAAACGCCTTGCTCAGCGCGAAGATGCCGGCGGGCGCTCTGCCGTCGCCTTCTTTCTTCAACGGGTCAGATGCAGCGCGGATTTTGGGATCGTCAACGGCGATAAGACCCGAACCCCATCCCAATCCATTTTTGCCAACGACAACGGCAGCCGGTTCGCCGACCGGCTTCCATTTCTTATGCGGATTGGCACGCTCAAAGCGCTGCAGCCTGCCTTCCACCGCGTTCCAATCTGGGGTAGTAACTACCAGCATTTGGGTTGATGATGCAATGGTATCCTCAGTGCGGGCTTGTGCATTGAGCGCAATAGGCACGAGGCTGGCAAGCAAGAGGAACAGGCACAATATCTGCGGCTTCACGAGTTTTGAGAGGCAATGGCCAGTCATGGAAACAAACTCAACCAGCCAGGGCATTATCTGGGTAGTGCAAATGAATCTCCTGCAGCGAGGCGATAGGTACGCCATCGTAGGAGGCGGGTTTGAATTTCCAATTCATCAATGCGGTCACAACTTTTGAATCCAGTCCATAGCCCAGGGCCTGCGTAACCTTTGTTTGAACGACCTTCCCCTCTCGATCAATCGTAACCTCGACAATGGCGTCTCCCACAAATCCTCGTGGCAGATCGGAGCGCTTTATCTCGGGGTCAGGCGTGGTGAGCGGAAGCGCAATCCTGATGTCGTGAAAGCTTGGGATCCCGGCAGAAAATTTCAGTATCGGGCCGAGATTGTCAGCAACCTCGGTGTTTTTCTCAGGAGTTTCCTGGGGAACAGGGCGCTTCTGATCGAGCGTAAGCAATGGTTTGCGAGGGAGCGGCGGAGGCGTTTTTTTCTTAATTTCCTGCTGGCCGATGTAAACCAGCTTCGACAAGCTCACGCTTCCGGTCGCGCCGCCCATGGCTGCCGGCTTCAACCAAAGTGGCCTGACGGCGTACACCAGGACCGCAATCGCCAGGATATGCAGCGCAAGAGAAGTCGCGATTGCATAGGGTGAACGACGATTTTGCAGCGGGGCGAACATTGAACAAATTGTAGCCTAAATTCATGGTGACGGATCACCGGACAGGCGGCGCAGGAGCGGTTCAGGAGGGAGAAGGTATACGACCAGGCAAGGAGCTTTTTCCTCTATTGCTGCCTGTTTTGCGCGGCTTCGGCGGCTTTCTTTGCTCTCGCCCTCCGTGCCGCCGCACCCAATGACTCTTCCTCTTCTTCGGCAGAAGGAAGCGTTACGTTGAGGCTGCTTCTATCAACTGGAGGTGCTACTGCCACCGAAGGAATAGAAGCCGGTGGCGGCGAGAGGGTTGACGGTGATGGTTGTATGACCGTTGCGGCCTCTGGTGTAAATGCCACGGCGGTCGGCATTTCAGGTTCCGGTGTTGTCGACTCTACCTGGGTCTTTAGGTCTGTAAGAATCTTGTGCATCGCTTTTTGGTTGGTATTCTCTCGTACATCACGGCAGGATGGCCCGGCATGTTCAGACTTGGACGACGCTGAAACAAACGTGCTGCCTTGATTCTCCACCAACGTGAATCGCATGAAATCTTTTGGCTGAACATCGGTACACGCGGAAGGACCGTCCATGTTCCTGCTAAATACCAGTTGAAACTCGCCTTCGCTGTCAATCGTCCAACCCTGGCCGATCATTCCGCGTATGATCGATGCTTTTACGGTTTGCGCCGGTGCTTTTATTTCAACGCCAGTAGGAGCTTTGTCCTTCCCGTAGCTGACGCCAAAGAGAAATGTAATCAAAATCGTACTCACAATTGTTTTCATAACGCTCTCTATTCTAAGAAGTTTTACAGTCTTTTCTTGCTTACCTTGGTAACGTCGCCCCTAACTTTGGTAACCGTTCAACTCAGGACTCGTCGGGCGGCAACAACGTTGCGCTGCGGCTGCTTCGGTCATGATCAGCCGGCGTCGAACGCCGTGAGCCAAGACTTAGGTATGAAAAATCACGAGTGGAGAACGGGTGAGAGGAAAAACGTGAATCGCCGTATCTTGTTGATGGTGTCTCAATCGATCAGGAAAATTCACGCAAGAGCCGATATAAAACTTACCGGTACTTCTCGCTGTGCAGGATGTACCTGGCAAGGATGAATGGTAGGCACGAGGAGACTCGAACTCCTGACCTCTACCGTGTCAACGCCGCGTCCTTGCGGAACTGCTTGATTCTTAACGGCATCGACAGTCACTTCTGGGCAGATCTATGGGAACGTTTGGGCACTTGAAGGAACCGTTATCGTGCCCTAATCGTGCCTGGATTGAGGAAACAAACAATCAGCATAAAATCAGCTTAAGAAGCTACCACCGTGAAAGTCTGGCAGCAACACGGAATTACAACAACTTACAAGGCAACGGATCGCTCTGTAAGTCCTTGTAACAAGCTTAGAAATCGCCAGAGTGTGCCTTGTGTACGTCGATATTTCAGGCAGTTTATGCTTCTCAGTTTGTGCATTTGGAAAGAAAATGCCCGGACAATGCCGAGCATGTTGAATTTTAGTCTGAATGGGGCCTTTACCACCCCGCCAGAGCGCCGCGTCGCTTTCGGTCCGTTTGCGCCGCGCGGGATTTTCCTGCTGCTGTTCCAAACAGAGGGCAAAGAGAGCCTGACAAACCAATGGCCCAAACGAGGAGGGCTCGCCTGGGCCACTTGCCCAACGTGGATCGGGGACCGAAATCGTCAGGCCGTTAGCCGACCTTAAGTTCAGTGGTTTTGCCGACGAGGACCGCAACCTTCTCCTTAAAGATCGTTACGCCCTCGGTATCGCGCACCTCGATATCGTGGTTACCGGGTCGAAGCGCGAATTTCTTGACCTTCGCGATCTTGTCTGCGAACCCGCCATCCACATATACAGAGGCATCCTTGAGGTCCGTCTTCAGCTTCACGTAACCGAAGTTTGCATCCATGTAGTCCGGTGCATACGCGTACGGATAAGGGTAGTCGAAGAATGGGTCAAAGACCCGAATCGGCTCGACTACCACTACTCGTTGTCCAGGCTGCTGTGCCGCTGGCGGTCGCGCCGGACTCATTGGCGCGGACGACTTAGGCGCTGGCATCGAAGGCTTCTGCGCAAACGCTGTCGGCGCAGAACTTATAAGCACTGCTCCGATCAAGAGTGATATCAATGTTTTCCAAAACCATCTCATGATTCCTCCTTTCCCCGCCCTCTGGCAGGTACTATCTAAGTTGCTGGTTTCTTGCCTTTACTGATGTGATGCCCGGCGGGCAAGAAACGGTGTCCCAGCAAATCATTGTGTGCCAGGCACTTAGCGAATTTTACAAGGTGATGACAAATCTCGGCCCCGTGCCTTCGCTCAATCAATCACTGTATCGCTATGGCGATTGGCGGCCTCTTACACAAGCGAGGATGAGAGCGGGCTTGGAGGGGGATACTAGCTGGATTTTTCGTCGGCAGTAGCCGCGACGACTAATGCAGGAGCGGGCGAGGCGAGGCATTGACGGTCTGCGGCATCGAGGCGCTTGAATTCAGATTATTGTTGCTATCTCCCAGGTAAATTGCGCGGATGGCGTGTGCACCGACGCGCAGTTGATTGAATGTCAGGCTCGAAGTGCCGTTTGCCAATGGCGGCATAGTAACAAGTACCGCATTTCCGTCGTACAAAACTACCGTACCCGATGGTATGGCGCTATTGGAGGCCGTGACCACAACCGAAAAGACCACGGGTATCCTTTGGTGAAAGCCGAAGTCGAGCGGCGCAGTCAATGTGGTTGTGGTATTCACGCCTCCTGATGCCGTTACTGCCTGAGTCAAGGGAGGGGAGCTGCTGCTCAGAAAGTTGCTGTCGCCACCATAGCTGGCGGTAATGCTGTGCGTTCCTACCGCCAATGTTGACGTGGAAAAGCTGGCGCTGCCATTGTTGAGGGTTGCCGGCGCACCTAATGAGTTGCCGTTATCCATGAATTGGACTGTGCCTGTTGCTGCGGCAGGCGAGACCGTTGCCGTGAACGTTACCGTCTGCCCGAAAGTCGAAGGGTTATTGTTGGAATTCAGCGCAACCGTGGTTGGGGCCTGGTTGACGATGAGCGTAATCTGCGCTGTGTGGCTGAGACTTCCGCTCTGGCCGGTCACCGTAAGTGGATAGTTGCCCACAGGAAAGGCATTGCTGATGGTCAAGGTTGAAGTGCCCGCGCCGCTGACCGTCGCAGGGTTGAAGCCTGCCGTCGCGCCGGCCGGCAGTCCACTCACGCTCAAAGTGACCGTTCCATTAAACCCGTTGGCTGCGGTGACTGTTACCGTGTAAGTGGCGCTGCTTGCCGCCACGACCGACTGCGAGGAAGGCATGACAGACACACTGAAATCCGGGGGCCCGGGCGCATCTTCGAGGAGGCTGAATTGCTGGTTGGCGGCGCCGTTGGATGATGACTGATCGAGTTGCGTGCCTGCTGTGGTGCTGGCGCCTGGAACATCGAGGTACAGACCGCTCAGGCGGTTGACGAAATTGTAGAGACCGTTATCGTCCGGTTGAATAAGCCACTCGTCGTTGAAAGTAGCGTCTGCCGTGTAGGCGGTCTGGATAATAGGCGCGCCGTTACTCGAGCTGGCGCCCTGCACCGCCATGACCAGGCCGCTATTCCCGTTCACCACCTTGTAATATCCATTGGTCGTCGGAATGAACCGCCATTCGTCATCGTTCGTTCCATTCCCCAACGAGTTCGACTGGGCGGTGACCACAGCGGCGCCATCGGTTGTGGAGGCGCCTGGCACCACCAGAGTCAGGCCGCTGTTGCTGTCGCGAAGCTGCAGGTTGCCGCTCACATCGGCAGAATTGAAAAATGATTCCGCGCCGGCAGTGGAAAGCGTGCCGCCCAAAAGATAATTTTGCGAATAGTAATTCTCCGTGCCATTTTGCTGCGACTGGATGGAGGCGTTGATGATCGTGTTATCAAAGATAAAATTGTGCGAGGTCTCGACGCCTGTGTTGGCGGTAGAGCCGTTACGAATCCCGTTGTTTCCCATCAGACTGTTGGAAATAACGTTGTTGAATGCCGTCGGTCCTCTCGGAGTCGTGGAGTTGTTGTAGAGATTGATATCGCGCCCGTCGTTGTTGCAGACGTTTCCCAGCGCCAGGTCGTGCGTGGCGCTCTGCTCGAAGAAGACGCCATAGCGCACCAGGTCGTGGCAGTAATTGAATTTCACCACCGAACCGAAGGTGCTGGAGTCGCAGTCCACGCCGTCCTGGTTGACGTTGGTGACTTCGTTATCGGAGATCAAACTTTTCTGCCCGCTCAACTGCAGCCAGATGCCCCTTGCTGCGCCGCCGTTGATGGTGCAGCGCGTCACGATGTATGGCGTCGAGCCGCCGCTGAGATGGATCACGTCGGAGCCGCCGACGCGCGGACTGGATGGTCCGAAATTCTGCAGCGTCACATTGTCGATCTGCACCATCGAGGCGCTGGAGATGCTGATGCCGTTCTTGCCGGTCCCACCGCCGCCATCAATCGTGCCGCCGGAGATGGAAATGCGCGTCTGTCCTGAGGCCGAAGCCGAAACCGCCGCGCTGGCGGTGGTGGATGAGTTAATTTGAATCGTGCCATTGAGCAAGATACTGGTGTTGGAGGAGAGGCTCAGCGGTGTCGCGCCGACGGTAAACGTGCCATTGAGATGAAGGACAATGACATTGCCCGGATTCGCGCTGATCGCGGCATTGTATTGGCTCTGTACATCGTCAATCGTGGTGGAACTGATGGTTAGGTCGGTACGGCCCATGCCATTAACAATGGTCGTATCCGTGTGCTGGTTATCAATCAGCGGCGGATAGAAATAGTTCTGCCCAGAAGCGCTGATCGGGGCCTTGTAGGCGGCGATATTGTCGGTCGTGCCGCCGCTAGTGAAATTGACCGCGTTGCCGGAGGTGAACAGATTGTCGATGAAATTGTTGCTGGTGCCCGTGGAACTGATTCCCACGGTCGTATTGCCGCCCAGCGCGTTGGAGACGATCATGCCCTTGGTTCCCCCGGCATGAATGCCGGTGCCGTTGTTGTCGCATGTGTTGTTGGCCACGATGTTATCGTTGCCGCCGGCAATGTCAATGCCCGTCGTGTTGTTATGGCACGTGTTGTTGGCGATGTTGGCCCACGCGGCGGAAACCTGGATTCCGGTTACGTTATTGTGGCAGTTGTTGTCTAAAAGTGTGGATTGCGTGGAATTCTGAATGTGAATGCCCGCCGCGCTGCTCCCCGACACGTCGGAGCGGGTGACTGTCATTTCATTGTCAAAGGCCGAGTTGCCGTTCCCATTCAGGGAAATGCCGTCCGATCCCACATTCTTGACCACAACCTTGTCTATGTTCACCCGGCTCGCCGCTGGAGCGAAAATGCCCTGGATGTTTGCCCCCTGGCCATCCAGTATTCCGCCGGCTACCGATACGTTGGTCGAACCCGACGCAATGGTGATCAGCGGCACGGTCACCGAGGCGTTTGCCGCCTGGATCATGGCGCCCTCAGCCACCAGACACTCGTGTGAACTGAGCACGAGTCCCTGGCTGCTCACGGTGTAAATGGCCCCGCGCATCAGGTGAATGACAATAACATAGCTGGGGTTGGCGCTGCGCGCATTGTCGATCGCCGTCTGCAACGACGAAATCGACCCCGAGGTGTCATTGACCGTTACCACGGTTTCGCCAATCGGCTGCTCGATGAACGTTGTGTTGGGGACGGTATAAAGGGCGCGTACAGCCCCCTGCTTTGCAAATGCCGTGGCGGCCAGCAGAGTGAGTGCGCCTGCCAAAATCAAGATACTTCTTAACACGGTGCGATATTGCTCCATCAATATCGGCGTGAACGATAGTAAAGATCGATCATCGAAGCGTTGGGACCTGTGGAGCCACAAAAGCATGTCATTCTCCCTGTTCTTTGTAGGGTCGTGCTTCTTTCCAGTTCAAGCGTATTGCACATCTATCGTGCTTCGATGCCCTTCAGTGGGAACTCTTCTGCGCGTCTTAGGGGGATGCCAGCTTCAATCTTTTGAAAAACCGGCAAGATACGGTGGGGGTAGAGCGAGCTATCGAACGAGACCGCTCTCTGATTGCCAAGGACGATGATAATTCTATCTCCCTTTGTGCTCAATCTGGAAAAACAATCTTCAATAACAATCGCAACCGGATGGTATAGATCCTGGAATCGGGTTCTATGCTTTAAATGCTGCAATTTCAGGAACTTGCGAACATATCTATTCTTGCTTTTTGAACCGCTCATCTTGCGATTTTGTACCTCATCGTTTGGTTGCGAACTTCCAGCATCTTCTGCTGCTGTACGCAAATACGATCTGATCAGAGACTGCATGGCGAACCCCTTCTCGCAAATCCAAAACAAGCTGACTCAAGGTTAGAAAGTCAGTCTCAGGGCCAACTGCAAGCGCCGTTTGAGGGCGGCGTTTGTGTATCTTCCAAATGTCGGGTTATATTGCGCAACGTTGCCGGCAGAATCCACCTGGAATTGCGCATTCGTATCCACCGTGGTGAATTGTGTCTGATTAAAAACGTTGTAGGCTTCCAGCCGAAATTGCAGCTTGAGGCGCTCGTTGGGCAGCGGAATCTGCTTGAAGAGCGACATATCCCAGTTGTAAAACGCAGGCCCGCGGAAGTAAGTTCTGGGGGCATCGCCGGGAATACTTTGTCCGGGCCCGGTAGCTAAAGTCCCTTGCAATGGGGGAGCAAAGATAAACCCATTCAGGCCATTAGTATGCGCAAATGGAGTCGTGACATTGACCACGTTTCCTGTCCCGGCGATCAATACGCGGGCTGAGTCTGTAGGCGAACCGCTCCAGGCGGTTCCACTGTTGCTGCTGATTCGGATCGAACTTGGGCAGCCCTGCGCCACGGTGGCGGCGCTGACCCTCAAATTACTGGAGAGCACGCATACGTTATTCAGCGAAATGCCGGAAGGGGCGCCGCTTTGCAGCGTGGTGATGCCTGAAACGATCCAGCTATCAAGAAGGCCGCGCACAAAGCCGTTGTCCCATAAATGGCTGACTTTGGGCAAGTCGTACGTCCAGGATGCCTTCAGAATGTGCGTATGGTCATAGCCGGCGAGTCCGTATTGCCAGTGCTTAAAGTTAATGCCCGGAAATGCCAACGGATTGATGACCGAGCTATTCTCGTTATCGGCAAAATCCAGGGCTTTGGACCAGGTGTAGGCAAGCCCGAAATTAAGGGCTTTGGTGAAGCGCCGGTTCACTGCCGCCTGCAAAGAATTGTAATTTGAGCTTCCAACATACTCGAGCTGGTTCAAATCGGCGTAGCCAATAAATGGCCGAAGTGCATTGGTAGGAAGTTTACTGTTTGCCAGATTCGTTGTGGAACCGGCGGGGATCGCATTCAGGTTGAGCTGCCAGAGCTGGTGCTTGCTTATAGTGCCCACATAAGCGATGTCGAGTACAGTCTTGAATCCAAGCTCGCGCTGGATGCCAAAGCTGTAGTCCATGGAGTAAGGAATTTTACGATTTCGCTGGTAGCTGAACGATGAGGAGGGAAACAGGAAAGTTGTAACACTCGGGTTGACAGCCGCGAGTCCCTGGAATTCGATGTTGGGAGTCATCTGCAAAGGGAAGCTGCGATAATCGTTGTTATTAAAGTTGTCTCGATCACGGAAGTCATAATAGAGCCCGAAGCCGCCGCGGATGGCAGTTTTGCCGTCACCAAAGGGATCATAAGAAAACCCAAAGCGCGGCGCCACCTTGACGTGATCACTGTTACGCAAACCAGGAGGGTAATTGGGATCAAAGGCGCTTACAAAGTTCGGAACGACTCCGTTGGTCACGGTTCCATCCACAGGATTACCGCTTCCAGGCACGATCGCTCCGCTGGCGGCCGGCGTTGGCGTAGATGGAGCTCCAGGCATTCCGTAGAGAGTCACCCGCTGAGTGGGATCGTACCGCTCAGGAACAAAGCCGGCTTCATTGCCGGGCTTATTGTAGAAAGGACGCGACCAGCCCAGGCGAACGCCAAGATCAAGAGTTAGATTATGCGTAGCTTTCCAGCTATCCTGCGCAAACCATTCGATGCCTTTGAAATGCGAGACCAGCGAAGGACGCGTACTGTCTTCCGTATAGGACTGAAAATCACCAATCAGAGCATTGGAATATGGGTTGCCGGTATTACCCAGGGCCGTGGTGTACTGCGAGCTGTTCGAGCTGAAGTTATAAGTCCCGACGAAGTTGCCGGTGCCAAAAAAATCTTTATGTTCCTGCCAATACTCGAAATACATCCCGGTCTTGCCAGTGTGCGGGCCCAAAACCTTGGTGAGAATAGGATTGAAGATGAAAACATTTTCCGTACCGTTGATGGGGTAAAAGGCGCTAATGGTGGGATTGGCGGGGTTGCTGACTCCGCCGAAGGTGGCATTAGGAGCGAGATTGAACGGATTATTTTGAGGAAACAGTTGTGGCAAAGTGGCGCCTGTTAGGAGCCGGTTGCGGGTATTCAGGAGGGCCTGGGTGGGATGATCGCCTTCCGTCCAATGTGATCCCCTGAGACCTACTTCGAGGATCAGCGTTGGACTAAAGATGTGTTGAGCGTTGATCGAAAGGATGCGGGAAATCGGGTTGTACTCGCTCGGCAGCCACCCCCAGTTGACGTTTCCGCCGTTGACATTAAAGCCCTTTTCGTCGTCCCACCAGCGGCTTAATACCACATAGAAGAAATTGTTATCAGTGGGATTGAAGTCCACGCGCAGTGTCTCAGTGTGTTTGGGAATCCTGATGCTCTCCTGGACTTGGTAATTAAAGTTGGTTCCCCCCGCATTGACCAGGTTCGGGCCATTCTGCACGAGATTGCTGTTGGGAATTGGCAGAAGGTTCAGGTAGGCCTGTGTGGCTGGGTTGATCCTGTTCGCCGGGATAATGCCATTGAAGAAGCAGGCAGCATCTGTTAGGGCATTTTTGCACGTGCCGCTCTTACTGGGATCAGCGATTGCCAAGGGACCATAAGTGTATGAGCCATCCGGCTGCTTAGTTGCCGCAGATAGGGAGAAATTGCCCTGGCGCTCAAGCAATGTAGGAGTCGTAACCTGGCGGACGTCCTGCGGGCGATCTTCACGCTGTTGCTCTTCCGAAAAGAAAAAGAACAGCTTCTTCTGGCCGCGAGGAATAAGTTTTGGAATGTACACCGGCCCGCCAAGGTTGGCGCCGGCAGTAATGAAGCGATAGCGTGGATCAGAGATCACGAAGGGTTGCGTGGGATTGAGCGCGTGGTTCACCTTGGCATTCGTTTTGGCAAAGGACTGCAGGGCATCGAAGATGTTGTTGCGCTGGTACCAATACAGAGCCCCGTGATATTCGCGTCCACCTGCCTTGGTCGTCGCTTGGATGGCTCCGCCGGCTTTGCGGCCGAACTCGGCCTGATACTGGCCGCTTTGCACCTTGACCTGGTCAATGGCATCCATGCTGATGAAGGTGTTGAAGTTGCCGCCATTGGAGTTTTCGACAGGCACCCCATCAATGGTGATATTGTTCTGGCGGAAGCCGTGCCCGTTTACATTAAACTGGGAGTTGCTGCTGAAGCTTTGCGCCTCAGCGCCAGGGTTATAGACCACCCCCGGCTGCAGAGAAGCGAGGACAGAAAAGTCGCGGTTCACGACAGTAAGATCCTGGATTTGCTGACTGGTAATGATGCCCGAACGTTCACTGCTGGCGGTTTGCACAGCGGCGCCTTCGGCGATTACCTGGACCGATTCGCTGGCTTCACCCAATTGCAGTTGAATCTCACCCGCAGAGAGATGGTCACTGGGATTCAGGACCAGATTCTTTTTTTCATACCTTTTAAAACCGGTGTGCTCAACACTTAACGTGTATGACTCAGGCGGCACGGCGTTGAAGGTAAATTCGCCACGCTGGTCGGTGGTCTCCTGGCGAACGACGCCAGTTGATTCCGAGACCAGTTTCACATTGATGGCCGGCAAAACCGCCCGATGTGGATCCACCACGGCGCCCGTAATCGTGCCGGTCACGGTCTGCGATGAAAGCGTCGCGAAGCAGCCGCATACAAAGGCAAGCAGAATAATCCAGGAACGATACGACATAAGCTCTCCCCCTCTTCTTGCATCGTCGTTGTGCGTGAAGCAATCGGCTTTTCTGCCAGAAAACTTTGAAAAGCGAAGCGGATTGTAGAAAGGCCGTGTCTTGGCGGCAACGTGAATTCGCTGTGAATTCACTGTGAAGTTACAGCCGGGCAATCTTCTGCCCTGGCCAGGCCGCGCTATAGGTTCAACTGGCCCGTTACCTTTCCAGTAATATTTGCCGATTGATTTTGGACCCTGCCACCGCGATTTTTTTGCAGCAAGGAGAACAAGCCTGGAACCGTGAAATTGCGAATGGAAACTAGGGTCAGTCCGGCAGGTGTAAATTGAGCGTTGAGTTTAAGCTTTAGGATCAAATCGCTAGAGTTGTCTAACCGCAGCGAAGTCCAGCGCCATCGCGACGGATGTCAACGTGCAGCCCACCTCCCGAATCCTTTTGGGAGAGAGGATATTTGTCGGGACACCAGGCACTGTGACTAGAGATAAAAGGCTGATGGTGTTCAGATTTCGCGGCGAACAGTTCGCGTTCAAACATGGCGTGTTGTAGATAGAAATGAACCAGCCCAAGAAGTTGTGGTTGGCGTCGAATTTCTGTTCCACCTTGTTCCCAGTAGTAATCCCTGGACAGTCGCCGCCATTGATGACGCTGCGCAGCCCCTCTAAATTGTTGTTGGCGCGGCTAAGGTTGATAGGGCAGGAAAATCCGCGGCCGCGAAGTTCTAGAACGCCATTTTGCGAAACTTTGGCGGTCTTTGTGGCGAAAAGCTTAGTGCGATAGGAGTGATCATAAGCGTCTTCACCCCAGGGCGGAGCAAATTGCTTCCAACTTGTGACCTTCACTTGGCAGTCGTTTGGCGAGAATGCTATTCCTTTGGGCTCCCTGCCCAAGACGGAATTAGGGTCTGAATCGAAGGATGCTGCAAAGATACCAAGGAAAGCCTGGGGACGCGGGCTCAGAGGACCACCGAAGCGGAGAATGCCGTGCTGGTTGCCTTCCCGGGTGCCAATCACGTGACCACATTGGGCGCTGCTAACGTAGAGATTCTGATCAGGACCAAAGGCTAAACCCCATGGACAGTCCATGCCCCCGGCCCCTGTTCCCACAAAAGGACCGAGGAGGGCTCCCTTCCCGTCGAACTGAAGCACTTCGGACTCCGTGCTTAGCACGCTTACATAGAGATTGCCGTCAGGACCAAAGACGAGGGCGCGGCCAAGTCCGGTAAGCGTTGCGAAGACATCCATGAAAGCTCCTGTCTTCCCGTTAAAGCGTAGGACCTGAAAAACGCTGGTTACATAAAGATTTCCGTCCGGCCCAAATTTCAATCCGAAGGGCTCCGACAGCTGACAACAAGGAACGAAGTCGTCCATGAAAGCTCCGGTCTTGCCGTTATATCGCATTACGTGGCCCTGGCCAGTGCCCCTGTCGGCAAGATCGCTTACATAGAGATTGCCATCGGGACCAAACGTTATCCCGAATGGTCCCGTACCTTGTCCGAGCGCAAAAATACCCATAAAAGCACCAGAGGTACCATCGAACTTGAGGACGCTTCCTCTTTTTTGAGTGAAGTTATCAAAGGGATTCTGTGCGTCCAGTACGTACAAATTTCCATCTGGACCGAAGGCCACGTCCGCTGGGTCGCCGAGAATAGATTGGCCGTTAGCGTCCAGCGGTTGCAGCACGTCGATCGGCGCACCCGAGACCGCATTAAGCCTTACAACTGAGTCGAAATCGAAAGAATTCGCAACAGCCAAGTATGGGGCCTGAGCGACCGAGCAGATCGGAATGACAAAAGCCACAACTAGAAGAGAAACCACAAGACAGAAGAATCGACTCATGAAGATAACTCCGACGGGCTGGAAAGCCCGAAGTGGCTTTCCCTTTTTGAGGCTAGAAAGCCGTTACATTGTACACTGTGCTCCCGTACTCGCGACAATGTGAAACGATTCCAGCGTTCATCGTAGGCTGCATTTTTTCAATCTGGGCGCAAATTGCACCCAAAATCTCATTGCTCCATGTTGATAGGGTCCGCAAGCAACTCATACTTATCGTTTGACATGCGCATCTGCGACGCAGGGATATTCTTCTCCTTACAAATCGCCAGCAGGTCCTTTGTGGTTGAGGGTGCTGCCTTTGTGCCTAAGAAGACTCTACTCGGCAGCGGCATTGTTCGGGCACGACTCGGGCTTGGCTTATCTTGAAAAGAGACGTATCGCCATTCCTGCTCGTATGCCCAGCCCTCGAACTTCTGAAGAACTGCCAAGAGAGGAAAAAGTGGCGTGAGCTCGTCTGTCTTACCTGTTACTAACTTCTCTGCCCAGGGAGTCAAATCGAACAGCTGATGTGAATAGATTACCGGATAAAGATTTTTCAGGAATGCGTCGCCCAGATCGAATTTCTCGACGTCATACTCAATACAAAAGCCCTGATGATTCTTGCCGTAGTGACTCCACATCAGGATTGAATCGCTAACAGCGCTAAACGAGCACACCTTCATGATACTCCGCACAGCTTGCAGGACAGCGACCGTGCTCTCTACATATTGAGGCACCATTTTCGAAAAGAACTCAGCCATTTGTTTTGGATTCGCACCGGGCTTGCCCACGCTGGTAATGTGGCTGCTAAGGGTTTCCAGTGGTTTCGTGCTCTGCTTTGCTTCATTTATCTTGTCAACCGGGACCTCCAATTGATATCCAGTTACAAAAGGATCTATGAGGCCTCTTTCGAACGCAGAAGTCATACTGACCCCAGAAAATCGCAGCAAACAGTCATATGGATCGTTGTACGAGTCTGGGGATGCTAACCAGATTGTGTTCGATTTCAAGTTTTCAAGAGCGTATGAATTGTCACAGCGATATTTGTACACTCGTTTTGGCATGTGCTTCTGTTTGAAGGCAATGGCTTCCGCGAAAACTGATTCCTTAACTGTCGACTGCTTCAGATATTCAAGAAATTCATCTGTCCACATTTCGCCAATGTTACCAGCAAATGGTGTTCCGGATGCGTGAGCACGAGGGGCGCGGGGTCATGGCACATCCCTAGCTCAGATAGACATTCGCAGATTGTTGAAGCGGGTTAGCGCTCGGCAGCTGCAGCGCTTTGTCAGGTCGCGGAGAGCGCACTGACCGTAACGTAATATCCATCCGGATCTCGGAGCGAGAACTCCTTGGTTTGAGTGTTCGGATTAACGTGTGGCCCCTCTTCGAGCCGAGCGACGAGAGAGCGTGCCCTTTGAAGCGCCAAGTCGAAATCATCGACACGGAAGAACAACAGGAGGCCATTGCCGGGTGTGCCGTGATCTGGGCTCATCAATGAGGGATGCTCGTGGGCGCCCCACTCGTGCAGGCAGAGCAAGACAGTTCCATCTGAATCGAGGATTTGCCCAAAGTAATCATGGGCAGGAAGGCTAGGTTACACCCAGGCGACGGACTTTGTGTTTCCTTCTTTACGCAAGAAGGGGCAGAAGCCGCTCGATCTGGGCGCGGTACTCAATCGGAAGATCAAGCCCGCGTTTGCCAAGATCGGAATCACCGGGGTCGGCTGGCATACGTTCCGACATACAGTTGGGGCAATGCTGGCGGACATGGGCGAGCATCAGCTCACGATTCGCGATTACCTGCGTCACAGCCACATCAATGTGACGAACCAGTATCTACAGGCAACCTCGAAGAGCAAGCGCCTGGCTCAGGACAAACTCGTCGACGCGCTTCTGCCCACGGGATCGCTGTCGCAAAGCAAACCTTCCCTCATCCAATAATTCTGCACAACGGCCCATCGTTGCGGTTATCCGCGTTCTCTGCTCCTGCAGGGAAAAGGCTGTGTTTTGGGTGGTGGAGCGCCTTGGACCCTTATTGGACCCAGATTCTTGGGAGGGGTTCTCGCAAGTTATTGAAGGATATGGTAGGCACGAGGAGACTCGAACTCCTGACCTCTACCGTGTCAAGGTAGCGCTCTAACCAACTGAGCTACGCGCCTACATCAGCAGAATCAAACAAATATAAGACAATCTAGATTTTACCAAACCATTTCGCTGGCTACCAATGCTGTTGGTTTACATCCGGCTTTCGGTTGCACCTGGATGCAAGAAAGCACGAGACGTTCGTTCCTCACATAGAGATAGAGTCTCACTGGAATCCTAAGAGAAAAGTCTGATTTGTGGGCACAAAAAGCCCTCTTTTGCGTATCTTTAACTTTAAAAACGTATACTTGTAACAAAGTTAAAACCCTTGAAAATGACAACTTTGAGCCAAGTTTGCCGATTGGAGTCTAAAGACCGATGAAGGTTCGACGAAAGATGCTGCTGGCCATTGCGCTCGCGACGGTATTTAGAGCAAACGTTAGCGCTCGTGCAGAAGAACTCAACCCAGGGGCTGTTGTCGAGAAGATTGCAAAGAATTCTCAGGCCGAAAAAACTGGAATTCAAGAAGGCGATCTTCTTCTGCACTGGGTTCGCGGGGACGCTAAAGGCGAAATCGAATCGCCTTTTGATCTTTCGCAGGTCGAGACCGAGCAGGCGCCTCGGGGGGCGGTGACGCTTGAGGGGCTCCGGGGAACGGAGAAGCAAAGCTGGACTCTGGGTCCAAGTAGCTGGGGCATTACGGCGCGGCCTGATTTTTCCGATAGCCTTCTTGCTTCCTACCGCGCAGGCCAGGACCTTGCTAAAGCGGACAAACTAAAAGAGGCAGCAGAGCGATGGCAGCAGGCGAGTAAGCAAATAGACAACTCTCAGCCCGCATGGCTGCGTGTGTGGTTCCTCTCCCATCCGGCGGATTTGTTCGCTGGCACGAATCAATGGCAAGAGGCCGGCAATAGTTATCAGGATGCCGTACAAGCAGGCGCCGCCGGACCTGCAATCAGCGCACAACTTCTGCGGTCGCTGGCTTTTACATATCAGAAGCGAAATGATTGGGCGAACGCCGAAAAATATTATCAGCAGGCGATCACGGAGAGCCGCAAACTAAACCCCGAAAGTTTGACTATCGGCGCCATTCTGAACGAGCTTGGCCGCATTGCCGATTTTCGTGGAGATCTAGCCAAAGCAGAGGAGATTCTGCGCCAGGGGCTCGAGATGCGTGAGAAATTAGCGCCAGAGAGTCTTGACGTTGCCTGGAGCATCAACAATCTCGCGGTCGTTGCTTCTAAAAAAGGTGATACCGCGAAAGCTGAAGAATATTTTCGCCGTGCGTTAGCAATTCGGGAAAAACTTTCTCCAGGCAGCCTTGAAGTTGCAGCCAGTTTGAACAACCTCGGGGTTTTTGCCTGGCGTGCCGGGGACCTTCCCAAGGCGGAAGATTATTATTACCAATCTCTCGCCATCAAAGAGAAACTTGCTCCAGGGAGCCTGGATGTCCAGTATACCCTCAACGGCCTGGGCGCCATTGCCTCGCAGCGTGCTGAGTTGGCGAAAGCGGAAGACTATTTTCGCAGGGCCCTTGTCATCAGCGAAAAACTTGCCCCCGGAAGCCTCAATCTGGGAACGAACCTGACCAACCTTGGTTTTGTTGACTGGCTGCGCGGCGATTCGGCCAAGGCGGAAGAGTATTACCTGCAGGCCTTAACCATTGAGGAGAAGGTAGCTCCCGAGAGTCTCGACGTTGCCGGCCTCCTCATGAATCTTGGCGACCTCGACCTGGATCGCGGCGATCTGACGAAAGCGGAAGAGTCTTACCGTCATTCTTTTTCCATCAGAGAAAAACTTGCCCCTGAGAGCATCGATGCTGCCATGAGCCTGGACAATCTTGGCAATCTTGCGTTCCAACAAGGCGATCTGGCCAAGGCGGAGCAGTATTATGGGCAGGATTTGGCGATAAAAGAAAAATTGGCCCCTGCGAGCTTGTACGTTGCGGTGGTCCTCAATGAGCTGGGCGATGTAGCTCAAACCCGGCACGACTTGAGCAAAGCTGAGGACTACTACCAGCAGGCCCTCAGTCTGCGGGAAAAATTGGCCCCCGGCGGCCTCGATGTTGCCCAGAGCGATAACAGTTTAGGTGATGCCTTCAGCAAGCAAGGAGATCTGGTCAAGGCCGAGGATTACTACCGTCAAGCTCTGGCGGTTCGGGAGAAATTAGCTCCCCAAAGTAAGGAGCATGCTGAGACTTTGGCGGCATTGGCCGGCATCATGCGCCGCAAACAGCAGCCCGAGGCTGCCGCCCAACTGTTCGAGCAGGCCTTGAACACTCTTGAGAGTCAAACCGCGCAATTGGGTGGATCGGAAGAGGTTCGCGCAGGATTTCGCGCCAAGCGTGAAAGCTACTACAAAGATTACGTTGATTTACTGATCGCCCAGAAACAGCCAGAAAAGGCTTTTCAAGTGCTGGAGCGCTCACGGGCGCGGACGCTGCTGGAGACGCTGGCGGCCGCTCATGTGGATATTCGCAAAGGTGGCGACCCGGCATTGCTTGAGCAGGAACACTCCCTCCATGAATTAATCGTGGCGAAATCCAATCGTCGCATCGAATTGCTGACAGACAAGGACGCTAAAGTAGAATTGGCGGCAATCGATCAAGAGCTAAAAGGACTTTTGCCGCAATATGAAGATGTGAAGGGGCGCATTCGCTCCAGCAGCCCCGCCTATGCCGCCTTGACCCAGCCGCAACCGTTGAGCGCCAAAGAAGTGCAGCAGCAATTATTGGATCCCAACACGTTGCTGCTGGAGTATTCGCTGGGCGAGGAGCGCAGCTACGTCTTCGTGGTGAGCTCGGGTTCGGTCTCCGCTTATGAATTGCCAAAGCGCGCCGAAATTGAAGCTGCCGCGCGCCAGGTCTATGACATCCTCGTGGCTCGCAGCCATAGCCTGAAGGGCGAGAGCGATGTCCAGCGGATGCTCCGCTCCGCAAAGGCGGAAGCCCAGTATCCCAAGGTTGCGACCATCCTAGGCCGAATGATCCTTGGTCCAGTAGCTTCGCTGCTGGAAGGAAAGCGATTGCTGATCGTGAGCGACGGAATTCTGCAGTACGTGCCTTTTACAGCGCTTCCTTCGCCAGAGGCGGCCCAGGGGTTCACGCCGCTGGTAGCCAGCCACGAAATTGTGAATTTACCCTCGGCATCGGTTCTACAGGTGCTGCAGCGCGAGAGCGCGGGCCGGGCAAGACCTGCCAAAATGATAGCCGTTCTGGCAGACCCGGTTTTTGCGCGAGATGATAAACGGGTGACGGGTGTAGGCATCAAACAAATTAAAATGCCAAATCAGGAAAACCAAGGAGGGTCAGAGGCATCCGATTCGCTGCCGGAAGCGATCCTCCTGCGCTCCGCTACAGACGTAGGCGTAGCTGACGGAGAAATACATTTTCCCCGGTTGCTTTTTACACGTAACGAGGCCGACTTGATTTTGAAGCAAGCCCCGGCAGGCAAGAGCATGAGGGCGGTTGACTTCCAGGCCAGCCGGGCAACGGCGACCAGCCCGGAGCTGGCGCAGTATAGGATCATTCACTTCGCTACGCATGGTCTGTTGAACAGCGAACATCCTGAACTTTCCGGGTTGGTGTTGTCGTTGGTTGACGAGCACGGGCGGCGCCAGGATGGGTTCTTGCAATTGACCGACATCTACAATCTCAATTTACCGGCGGATATGGTCGTGCTGAGCGCCTGTGAAACAGGTTTGGGAAAAGAGATCAAAGGCGAAGGGCTGTTGGGGATCACGCGTGGTTTCATGTATGCCGGAGCCAGCCGCGTGCTGGCCAGTTTGTGGAACGTGGATGATGCCGCAACCGCCCATTTGATGGGAACATTTTACAAGGGAATCTTCAAAGATAACTTGCAACCGGCGGCAGCACTGCAGCGAGCGCAGGTGGAGATGTGGAAGCAGAAGCGCTGGAGTTCGCCATACTATTGGGCGGGCTTTGTACTGCAAGGGCAATGGTGAAAGCTGGACGCAAGCTCTGCCAGCATCGGAATGGCGGCCTGCGAGGGTGGCGCGCGCCAAATGGGGATGAAATGAGCTTTTTTGGACCTACGGAGTTATCGGGGTAGAGACGTAGCACGCCACATCTCTGCGCAGGGGGCGTAGTCGAAAAATCAAGTGTCGCGTGAAGGAACGGGGCAAAGTGTGAATAAGCTGACGCGAGAGGAATTTGCAAGGTTTCTTGCCGTGCTCGATTGCGACCGGAGTCGAGCCGCAGAGAAATATGAGATCCTTCGCCGCAAGTTGGTAAAGCTCTTCGAGCGCCAGCAATGCATCCACACCGAGGAACTTGCCGATGAGACCATCGACCGGCTGGTGAAGAAACTGGGCACCGAACAGGTGCGCGACATCAATCTGTTTGCCTACGGAATAGCGCGCAATATCTGTCTGGAAGTTCGCAGGAAAACCCATCGGCTGGTCTCTATTCAAGATTACAATCGAGAAGGCTTACCTTCGGGCGACACCGACCCGGAAGAGAGCATCATTGCTGAGTTGGGCAATGCGCGCGGCCTGGAATGTTTAGCCAAGTGCCTGAGGAGTCTCCCCCTGGATTACCACGAATTGATCATCAAATATTATCAAGGGGAAAAGCAGGTAAGAATCAAGCAAAGAAAAGAACTGGCAAAGAGGCGGGGCATTAGCATTGAGGCGTTGCGCAGTGAGGCCAATGTAGTGCGAGAGAAGCTCAGGAGCTGCATGAACAAGTGTCTTCGCAGGAAGCAACAAGCCGTAGCCTCCCAGCCGGATGCTTCGCTCTTGGCCGAGAGGAGAGAGTTTGGTGGCCAGTAGCCGACACGAGAGGGCGCTGCAATATTTGTTGGGAAAGCTGCCGGAACAGGAGGCGGTGGAATTCGAAGAGCAGTGCTTCACCGACGATGCTTTGTTTGAAGAGACGTCTGCCCTGGAGAACGATTTGATAGATTCGTTCGTCCGGGGCGAACTTCCCGAAGACGAACGGCAGCAGTTCGAAAAGGGTTATCTTATTTCTCCGGCGAGGCGAGCGAACGTCCAGTTTTCCAGAGTGCTGGCCGGCCATCTTTCTACTGTCCAACCAGAAAGAGCGGTAGCCGAACCGAGGGCGCTGCCCGCGCTTTTCTCTGTGCAAACCTGGCTGGGGCGGCTGGCATGGGCCACGATAGCCGTGGCTGTAACGGCAGGAGTTTCATGGATGATGGTGACGAATCGGCGGCTGCACCGCGAGATCGATCTTATGCGCGCCCAGCAAGCCGACTTTCAGCAGCGGGAGCAGAACCTTCGCTCGCAGATTGCCAAGCTTGACGCTCAAGTGCGCCAGAGTAGTGTGGGCGAGCAGGTTAGTCCCGAAATGATCTCTTTGATTTTGACACCAGGGTTAAACCGGAGCGATGCTGCGGCCAGGAAACTGGTGATATCTCCTCCGGCCCCGCTCGTGCACGCTGAGCTCTATATTGAGCGAGATGACTACCGCAGCTATCGCGCGTCCGTACAGAATGCGGAGAGGCGGCGGATTTGGGAAACGAAAGACTTGAAGAGCCATGCAGGGCCGCAGGGAGGCAAAACCGTCACTATAGAAATCTCCTCGTCCCTTCTTCAGAGCGGCGACTACCTCATCCAACTTGACGGCAAAGCCACAAATGGCCAGTTTGAAGAGGTAGAAGACTATCGCTTTCAGGTCGTGAAACGCTGATTTGTGAAATTAAGCTGCTCTATCCTTCAACAATTCTGTCCATCAATGCGGATGCGTTAAACTCTAAGTCTGTCAAATCCGTAGCACTTCCTGTCAGTCTAGATGCACTGCGGGAAATGATCGGGATGTCCTGAAGCCATGGGGAAAGCGACGCGCACATCGAATGCACCCGAAGTTGGGCCATTTGCTTCTCATGCCATGGTCCTGGTAACGCTCAATTCGCCAAGAGAAAAGTTCTGGGGAGCGATCCTTAATCTGGCTCCCGCCGGAGTCAGCGTGCGCGGCATTGATTTAAATTCCATCGAAGATTTCATACGCCAGGTCAAGGCCGGTGACCTGGTCACTCCCAACGCCGTGTTTTTCCCCATGCATCGCATCGAACGAATCGAGCTGGACCTGCGCAACGGAGACATTCCTTCCTTGCAGGAGCGTTTTCAGGCCAAGACCGGCTTCGATTTTGCCGAGCTGTTGCGCGAGTTTTCCGCGCAGCCGGCCAAAAGGGAAGCAGGCACATGATTTCGCAATTGCGTGCCGCTCCCAATCAACTCACGCTGCTGCGGCTGATCTTCATTCCATTTGTCGTCATTGCCGTCATGGAAGGCCACGATGCTTTGGCCCTGATACTGTTCGTGGTCGCAGGAATCAGCGATGCCTTCGATGGCTTACTGGCCCGCATCCTCAAGCAGCAGACGGCGCTTGGACTCTATCTCGATCCCATTGCCGACAAACTCTTGCTCAGTACATTGTTCCTGGCGCTCTCGTTTCTGCACAGGAGGATTCCCTGGTATGTGACCATCCTGGTTTTCAGCCGCGATATCGGTATCCTGATCGTCAGCACTCTGCTGTATGCTACTAACACGCTGCGCGACCTTCGCCCCAGCATCTTTGGAAAGCTGAATACGGCATCGCAGGTCGCGACAATATTTCTCGTATTGCTCTATCCTGTGTTTCCTGTGCCGTGGATTGAGACCACGATGCATGCCTTCTTCCGCATAACTTTTGCTCTTACACTCGTCTCATGGATTCACTACACCATCACGGTGGGCCGCCGCCTGCGTACGGCGAGCGCTTCCCATCCGAATTGAAGTTTGCGCCGATGCGCCTGTTACGTCATGGAAGGAAAATAACGTAGCAACGTTGATGTATTCCTTTCCATCCACCTCGACGTAGGGATAGACAAAATAATTCAAAGACGCGCCGGCTTGCTGCGGATTCAAAGTCAAATCGCGTCCCACGGTGAATTGCACGCGGTTGGCGTCATGCGCTCCGAAGAAGTAGTCGCGCTTTTCCTGGTGCTTCCAGGCCTCGGAGATGTCGACGGGAATCCAGCCTTTTGGTTGCAGATAAAACTCCGCCCAGCAATGATAGCCGGGAATTTCCGAGGAGCTTTTGTCGGCGGGCAGCGGAAATCCGATCTCAAACTTTGCCGGAATCTGCTGTGAGCGCGCCATAGAAATGAACAGCGAGTGAAAATCGGTGCAATTGCCCTTCTTGGCGCTACATGCGTAGAGGGTATCGCCGTATCCCCACCCGGTCCCGCTCTTGTCATAACGCATGTTGCTGAGAACATAGTCGTAAAGCGCCCGCGCCTTTTCTTCATCCGTTTTCGCGCCGGCGGTTTCTTTGGCAGCCAACTCCGCAGGAAGGCCGGTAATAGGCACAAGTTTGTCGGCCTGCAAAAGCCGCTTGCGCTCGCCGATAGAAAGGCCGCCGATTGTGGAAGAGGACTGTGGGCTGAGGTGTTCGTGCCGCACTACGTCATACTCCACCGCAAACTTGTACTCCGGCTTGGCCGCCTCAGCGGTAGAGGCATAGAGCATCGAGTTGCCGTATTCTTTTTCCCGGGTTTTTTTCAACGGCAAATCGCCAGACATTGAGAGCACGCGAACATCCTGATATGCATCAGAGTGCGCCAACGGCAGCCACACGCGAACCAGCGAGCCAGGGGTGATATTCCTCACCGTAAACTCGTAATGGAAGGTGAAATGGCGTGTCTGCTGGGCTGAGGCCCACAAACTGCAGCAAAGGAGAACGAATGAAAGCGCGGTTTTTCGTAACATGATCGTGACCTTTCGAATTTCGAGTTAAAAGCCGCAAGCGAGCAGGGTTTCCGCTGCCAGGACTTAAGAGGGTTAAATTTGCGAGGAAACGGCCTACGGACGTTTTAGGAGGAAGGTTCAGGTAAACCCGGTGGAACGCGACAGGGGGAAAAGCGCCAACATGGTATTCAAGGATGCAATAACCGCCGGAAAGTTGCAACCGCCTTTTAGCGCCACCAGGATCTGCCGAACTTGGTGATTTAAAACCCCAATGATTTAAAATCAAAGATTCGTTTTTACAGTTCTGGTTGTTGTCCATGCCGTTGCAACTTTTCAATACGCTCTCTGGCAAGACGGAGGTCTTTGAACCTTCGGAAGACAAGCTCGTGCGCATGTATTCCTGCGGCCCAACGGTTTACGACTACGGCCATATTGGCAACTTCCGCACGTTCGTTCTTGTGGACCTGCTGCGCCGCTTCCTGCGCCTGAGCGGATACAAGCTCAAACACGTAATGAACATCACCGACGTGGATGACAAGATCATCCGCAATGCTGCCAGCGAGCACGTGGACGTGGGCGCGTACACGCAAAAATATGAGCAGGCTTTTCTGGAGGACTCGCGAATCCTGAACCTGGAGCAGCCGGAGATACTGGCCTACGCGACCGACCACATCAGCGAAATGGCGGATTTTATCGCAGCCTTGGACAAAAAAGGATACGCTTATCGCACCGACGACGGCTCCTATTATTTTCGGATCGCCAAATTTCCCCAGTACGGCAAACTTTCTAAAAAGGACTTCGCCGGAATGGAAGACGGCGCGCGAGTGGACGTAGATGAATATGAAAAAGACAATGCCCGCGACTTCGCCTTGTGGAAGGCCCCTAAACCCAGCGAGGCGCAGTGGCAAACCAGCATCGGAGCGGGCCGCCCCGGCTGGCACATCGAGTGCTCAGTCATGTCCATGAAGTATCTGGGCGAGAGCTTCGATATTCACCTGGGCGGAGAAGACCTGATTTTTCCCCATCACGAAAATGAAATCGCGCAATCGGAGGCGCTCACCGGAAAAACATTTGTCCGCTACTGGGTGCATGTACGTTTTTTGCTGGTTAACGGCGAGAAGATGTCCAAAAGCCTGGGGAATTTCTATACCCTGCGCGACCTGATTTTGCTGGGGCACAAGCCCTCTTCCATCCGTTATCTCCTGGCGTCGGTGCCTTACCGCCGGCAGCTCAACTTTACCGACAAAGGGCTCGAACAGGCCGCAGCTTCCGTTAACCGGCTGCGTGATTTCAAGTTGCGCCTGGAAACCGCCAATTTCCCTGAAACCGGCAGTCCCGAGTTTGCCGATTTGGGAAAAGTCGCCCTGCAAAACATGCGAGCTGCAATGGAAGATGACCTGAATACCGCCGAGGCGCTTGCCGCGATTTTTGAGATGGTCCGGCAGGCAAACACGGCTGCGGACGCAGGCAAGCTGAGCAAACAGGAAATACCACACCTGCTGCACGCGCTGGAAGAATTCGATCAGATCTTTGACGTCATACGCGACAACGACGCAGAAAAGATCCACGAGATTGCCGAGTGGGCGCGCGCGCAAGGCAAGGAGAGCAAATTGTCTTTGCCGGTCGATGGTGTTTCCGACACACAGGTGGAAGGTCTGATCGCCGAGCGCGCCCAGGCAAAAGCCGCCCGCGATTTTGCCCGCGCAGACGCCATCCGCAAACAACTCGCCGAATCCGGCATTATTCTTGAAGACACTAAAGATGGAGTCCGCTGGAAGCGGAGCTAAGGACACAGCCGAGGAAGGCTGTACCCCACAATCCTGCTGTCTATCCAAAAATGCCTATGCGATTAGCTCTTATACAATCTGCGCTCATCAAGCCTTAGTCTGCGGCTAAGCTTTTTTCTTGGCTCAAACTGGCAACTGGCAACTCGCTGCTGGCAACTTCCTCTCCCGCCTTCAGCTTGGAGCTGGTCACCAGCACAACCGCGCCCACGATGATAATCGCCCCCGCCAGGATGTAGCGGTTGACTTCCTCATGCAGAATCAGCCAGCCAAGCAACACGGCCGCCACCGGATTGACATAAGCATAGGTAGCAACCTTGGCAGTGGGCACGTGCTCAAGCAGCCAGATGTAAGCTGTGAATCCGGCCAGCGAGCCAAAGATGGTCAAATAAATCACGGCCCCGATTCCACGCGCAGTCCAGACGACGCTATGGTAATCATTGAGAGCGAAAGCGATGATCATGTTGACCATCCCGCCGAAAGTCATCTCCCAGGCGGTGGCAGTGAAGGGATCGACCGTGAGCTGGCTCCGGCGCGAGATGATGGAACCCACACTCCAGCACAAACTTCCAAAGATGAGCACGGCACTGGTGAAAAGAAATGCCTTATCCAGGGAGGTCTGCGGCGAGTTGTGCCTGAGAAGCGGCGCAAGCTGCGGCCACAGCAAAACAATGAGACCGGCAAAGCCGAGGGCAAGGCCAATCCAGCCCCTGCCTTTCAATCGGTCGCCGCGCAAAATAAAGCCCTCAATCAGCGCCACCCAGAGCGGGACCACGGCAACAATCAGCGCCGCCAGTCCGCTGGGCAGGTATTGTTCCGAGTACGCCAGCAGCATGTTACCGCCGGTGAGCAGAAGCACGCCCATCACCAGCAACAACACCGCGTCTTTGGCCGTGAGGCGAATGCGGCGGCCACTCAGCGCACAATATGCCAGCAACAAGACCCCGGCGCTTAAGAAGCGCATTCCACTCAGCAGCGCAGGGGGGATAGTTTCCACAGCTATGCGAATTCCAAGATAAGTTGACCCCCAAAAGAGATACACAAGAAAGAAAGCGAAAATAATTCGGAACCGGTGCTGGCGCTCTTTGGGAGTCATAGCGTGTAGCTATATTCGACGTTGCACAGCACGGCAGGGATGCAGTTTTTTGAGAAGCCAACGACTGAATCTAAGGCCCAAAATGAACCGCTCTTCACTTTTTGATTTTTGGATTAGCGATTTTCATTGAGCATTGGGGCCGTTTCAGGAATATAATGAGAGCTGTATATTTGAGTGTAACTTGCGGTGTATTTTCACTTCCAATCCGTAAGTCCGCGCCAACTGATGCGCTCGCGACCGCGCTGCCGGCTGCAATCGCTGCCGGCGTTGTCTCGTCCTAACCTTTTCTCCGGCGACTAACTGCAATATTTCTTAGCTTTTGCATTGTGGTCTTACAAAAGAGACCACCGGTTGTAATTTCACAGCAACTCGCCTGGCGGGTTTTTCCTGATGATTCGGAGAATTGCATATGACCTCTACAGCTATTCTGGCTTCGGCCGGACCTAAGATTAAGACCAAATTGCCGGGCCCTAATGCGCGCCGGGTGTTGGAAGCAGACGCGCGGCTGATTTCGCCCTCGTATACGCGTTCGTATCCGCTGGTGGCCAAGCGCGGCCGGGGTGTGGTGGTTGAAGACGTTGATGGCAATGAGTTCCTCGATTTTTCCGCCGGCATCGCAGTGGTTTCCACCGGCCACTGCCATCCGGAAGTCGTCGCCGCTATTCAGAAGCAGGCGGCTGAGCTGATCCACATGTCGGGCACGGATTTTTACTATGAAAGCATGATCACGCTGGCTGAGCGTCTCTCCAAAGTTGCTCCCATGAAAGGGCCGCACCGTGTGTATTACGGCAACTCAGGGACAGAAGCCATAGAAGCTGCGCTCAAGCTCGCCAGGTATCACACCAAGCGCCAGGGGATCATCGCCTTCTATGGAGCTTTCCATGGCCGCACCATGGGCGCGCTCTCGCTGACGGCTTCAAAGCCGCAACAGCGGCGGCGTTTTGCCCCGTTGGTTCCGGGTGTAAGCCATGTGCCGTATCCGAACCTGTATCGCCGTCCGGAAGGCACTGACGCAAGGCAATATGCTATCGATTGCGCGCGCTTTATTGAAGAGAAGCTGTTCAAGACCACACTGCCGCCTGAAGAAGTTGCGGCGATCTTTGTGGAAGCCATTCAGGGCGAAGGCGGGTATGTGGTTGCTCCCACAGAGTTCATGCAAGAGCTGCGGCGCATCTGCGACCGGCACGGCATTTTGCTGGTGGTGGATGAAGTCCAGTCGGGCAGCGGACGCACCGGCAAATGGTGGTCGGTCGAGCACACCGGAGTTGAGCCCGACATCATTACTGTAGCCAAAGGAATCGCCTCAGGCATGCCGCTGGGCATCACCATCACGCGGGCGGAGATCATGGACTGGGTGCCAGGCTCGCACGCCTCCACGTTTGGCGGCAATCCGGTTTGTATCGCGGCTGCGCTCGCGACCATGGATGTGCTGGAGCGCGAAGCTATCGGCAATGCTGCTGAAGTGGGCGGCTACATGATGCAGCGCATGAAGCCGTGGATCGAGAAGCACCCGCTGGTGGCGGATGTGCGCGGCCGCGGCCTGATGATCGGCGTAGAAATCACAAGAGATAAAAAAGCGCGGACTGCGACTACAGACCTGCGCGACAAAATCGTGGAATTAGCCTTCGAGCGTGGCGTGCTCTTTCTGGGAGCGGGAGAAAGCGCGGTGCGCCTCTCGCCTCCGCTCATTGTGACCAGGGAGCAAGCCGATATCGCTATGAGCGTGCTGGAAGAGTGCATCGTGGCGGCAGAAAAATAACGATTCCTCAAAGGCACAGCCGGGGACGGCTGTGCCAGACGATCAATTCGCGCCTATCTTTGAGCTGCTCACAGAAACAGCAATAGAGCGTCAGTTACAAAAACTGGCAACTGGCAACCGGCGACTGGCAACTGCTCACGAGGCCGGTTTCCAGCTAGAATGATTGTCCTATGAGCTCCGGACGCCTCACGCGTTTCGTCATCCGTGCACTGGATTCTGCCGGGAGGCTGGTTCCCCGGGAGAAAAAAGCCGAACATCTTGCCACCGGTCAACGCGGCGAAGAAGAAGCGTATTTTTATCTGCGCCGCTGCGGATATGTCATGGTGGCGCGCAATTTTCGGTCGCCACGCCGCCGCGGTGAGATTGATTTAATCGGCTGGCATGACGGCATTCTGTGCTTTATTGAAGTCAAGACCCGCACCTCACACGCGGTCGCCCCGGCGGAGGCGGCCGTCGATGAAGCCAAACAGCGGGAATTGGTTGCCGTGGCCCGCGAGTATTTACGCCGGGTTCCGGGCAAACCAGCTACTCGCTTTGACGTTCTCAGTATTTATCTGGAAAGAGGGGCGCGTTCTCCAGAAATCAGCCTCTTTAAGAATGCCTTTTCCATGCCCTAGAATAGAATTTTAGTGTCTGCCGGCCCTGGGCGAAGTCATGCCGCCGGCAATGAAGGGAAGCGGTTGTTGTGCCTGAACTAAGAAAAGACCCAATTACCGGACGCTGGGTCATTATTGCCACTGACCGGGCCAAGCGCCCTACGGATTTTGTCCGTGAACCTGTGAAACAGAAAGGCGGATTTTGCCCGTTTTGTCCCGGCAACGAGAGCAAGACGCCGCCCGAGGTGCTGGGCTACCGCTCTTCCACGATTGGCGGACCGGAAGCGCCGCGCGATACACCCGGCTGGCGTGTCCGCGTTGTGCCCAATAAGTTTCCTGCTTTGGGAATCGAAGGCAATCTGGACCGCGCCCCCGAAGGCATGTACGACAAGATGAATGGCGTGGGCGCTCACGAGGTCATTATCGAAACTCCGGAACACGATAAAACACTGGCCACGCTTCCCATCAAGCGGGTTGAAGATGTGATTTGGGCCTTCCACGACCGCATGGTCGATCTGAAAAAAGACAAACGTTTCAAATATATCCTTCTTTTCAAGAACCACGGAGAACCAGCCGGGGCTTCCCTCGAACATCCGCATTCGCAGTTGATCGCCCTGCCTATTATCCCCAAACAGGCGATTGAAGAGCTGGAAGGCGCCAAGCAGTATTACCAGTACAAAGAGCGCTGCATCTTCTGCGACGTCATCCGGCAGGAGCTGGAACATGGTGGCCGCATCGTCGCCGAGAACACCGGCTTCCTCACGGTGGCTCCGTTTGCTCCCCGCTTTCCTTTTGAAACCTGGATACTCCCCAAAGTCCACGATTCCCATTTCGACAATGCCTCTTCGCAGGTTTACGAAAGCTTTGCCAGAGCGGTGCAAACTTTGATCGCCAAGGCGGACCGCGTGCTGGAGAACCCTTCCTATAATTTTGTGATCCACACAGCGCCCGTGCAGGACGCACCGAGCGACTCCTACCATTGGCACATGGAATTCATGCCCAAGCTGACCAAGGTAGCAGGCTTTGAATGGGGAACCGGTTTTTACATCAACCCTACGCCCCCGGAAGAGGCCGCCAGGTTCCTGCGCGAAGCGCCGGTGGAAACACCCGCGCAGCAACAACTGGTAGGCGCGTGATGCAGCAGCGCATTCCCGATCACTGGTCGAGCGAGCGTGAAAGATCGGAGGGCAGCCTTCTGCCTTCATCGTGGATTTGGGCAACCGCCTGTTGTTCTTCCGCGGCGAGTTGCTTCTCTTCTTCCTGAAGAGAGTGGATGGTCATGGAATAGAACTCAATCTGCTCTGAAGGCTCCAGGTGCATAAGTGTTTTCGAGAGCAACGCCTCTTGTCTTACATCGTTCTGAACTCGCGTATCCAGGTCCAAAACCTTTTTCATGTCGTTTAATGCCAGAAGGATCTTAGGATCGTCACGAAACTCAGGGATGAGCTGGTCCACCAGGGCGGCGCTTTTTTGGGTTTCGGAACTGACGTTGTTCAGCCGCGATTCAAGCTCGAGACATTGCTCGTAATAATCTTTCATCGTCATTGTCGGGCGGCTTCTAAGCTCCTGGATCTGCCGGGTAAATGCAGTGCTCTTTGCTTGCGAATCGCTGGCCTCTTTGAGCAGTTGTTCAATCCGGTGGTTCTTCTCCATCCGGAATGAATTCCAACGCCAAAGCATAATTGCCATCAAAACCACGATTGCCGCCGCAAGATATACGGAGACTGGATGCTTCTGAAGCACCACGTGAAACCATGATTGCGCCGGCTTCGGCTGGCCCAGGCTGCCGGCCGGGTGCTTCTGCACCGCAACTGCCGCCCCTGCTTGTGCCGCAGGAGCGGCGCTGCCCGCTGCGGCAAGCGGTTGGGGGGCCGGGGCCTTGGTGGAATCCTTGCCGGTGTGAACTGCAGCAGTATCGCCGGTAGCCGTATTAGCCGCGGCCACCTCGGCCTGAGATTGAACGTTGTGTGTCTGCTGGCCGCAGTATACGCAGATAGAAGCGCTGTCTGAATTTTCTGTTCCGCAATAAACACAGAACATGATTGACTCCTGTGACCTGCACGTTGAATTTCGAATACTTTATCAATTTATAGTCATAGGTTTACAGGAAAATCTTCGGGGCATCCAAAACGGAACTGGATAACAGCGCGCAAAAGGCCATGTCCTGGCGGCTCATGTTTAACCCCTAGTGCGTTTCCTGGTATTCCTCGTGCCATGCCATCTGGATGGCCTCCAATTTGGCCTCGTTGGATTTCAAAGGATCATCTTTGAAGTTCGGCAGACTGGTGACGTACTTGTGCAGGTCTGTGAAGCGCACAGTCAGCGGATCAAGATCGGGATATTGTTCCGATAGCTCGAGGGCGATGTCTTCAGCGCTCTCCCAGGTTAGATCAGGGGCCATTGTTCTCCTCTTTGGATTGAGTCATTGAATCATTGTTTCATTGAGTCATTGTTCACTCAAATTCAACAGCAAATGCTCAATGACCCAATGACAAAATGACCCAATGACTCAATTATTTCGGTTCAATTATTTCCCCGGTCCGTGGCCTTCGGAGACGTAGTTGCGGTTCCACGCCGGAATCTCGACCACGATCGTTCCCGGCTTCTCGATGACGCACTGGCACCCCAGGCGCGAATTCAGTTGCAGGTCAGCAGCCATGTCGAGCCGGTCGGCTTCGTCATCCTCCATCGCACTGAAGCAGCCGGCGCCTTCTTTCACCCACACATGGCAGGTGGTGCAGGCGCAGTTGCCGCCGCAGGCATGATCGACAAAGATGTCGTAGTTCAGGGCAATATCCAGAATAGATTGCGGCTTGCCATGTTCCTTATAAGGCAATTTGCCGTGTTCGAACTCCACGGTTTTGCCTTCCGGTAGAAAAGTCACCCGTACCGTATTCGGTCCGGGCGCGTCAGCCGTCGCTACAGCAGTTCCTTGTGTTTTTTCTTCAGCCATAATTTGGGTCCAATTACGATATTCCACTTGCATTTGCCATCCTGAGCGCCGTTTTTTTGGCGCGAAGAGCCTGTCCTGAGCTTGCCGAAGGAATCTTGCGTTTTCTCTCCGGGCAATACTGCTCTTTCGATACAGAAAAACTAAACAAGTCTAGCTCTCGATCTCCGCCGGAGCTATGGGATGCGGAGCGGCCGGTCCATCGGCACGCAATTGCTCCATGTCTTTCCCCTTCAGCGCGGAGCCGATGGCGGAATCCATCATCAGCTCAGCCAAACGGGTCGTGACCCGGTTCAGCTTTTCGATGGAATCACGCATCAAGCGATAATCTTCACGCGTCCTGGTTTGTTTCAACTCTGCTTCCGCGCTCGCAATTTCCTTACGCTCGCTCTCGCCGAGCTGATTCCACGCCGAATTGCGGCGTCCTTTTTCCAGCGCGAGCAGAATGTTTTCCGCCTCGTTGCGCGCTTCCACAATCTGGCGCTGGCGGAAGTCCTCTTCGGCGTAGTCGAACGATTCCAGGATCATGTTTTCCACCTGCTCATCGGTCAAGCCATAGGTGGGTTTCACTTCAATCTCGGCCTCTTTACCGCTGCGCTGCTCTTTGGCCGCTATGTGCAGAATGCCATTGGCATCAATCAGAAACTTGACTTCGATGCGAGGCAGACCTGCGGGCATAGGCGGAATGCCCTTAAGGTCAAAGCGGGCCAGCGACCGGCAATCCTTGGCCAACTCGCGCTCGCCCTGCAAAACATGAATGGCAACATTGGTCTGGCCTTCCACTCCGGTGGTGAAGTGCTCGGTCGCCGATGCAGGAATGGTGGAATTGCGATGAATAATTTTTGCCACCACGCCGCCCAGGGCCTCAATGCCCAGTGAGAGCGGAGTTACATCCAGCAGCAGCATGTCTTGCGTGGCCTGTGAGCCGCCGGCAAGAATGTTTGCCTGCACCGCCGCTCCGAGGGCAACCACTTCATCAGGATTCATTTCAGTGTGCGGCTCGCGCTTAAATAGCTCCTTGACCAGCGCACGCACGCGCGGGATGCGAGTCGAGCCGCCAACCAATACGACTTCGTCAATTTGTTCCGCCGTAAGTCCGGCGTCAGCCAGGGCTTGACGGCAAGGGCCGGCGGTGCGCAGCACGATAGGTTCAATCAGTTGCTCAAACTGCAGACGGCTGATTTCCCGCTCGTACTTCTTATTCCCAGGCAGACCCACGCTGATTGCGGTTTTTTCGCGAGCGGAGAGCTCAATCTTGGCGTCAATCACAGCTTTGCGGATCGCCTGCACGGCCTCCCCATCACGCCGCAGGTCGAGTCTCATGTCGCCCGCAATGTCATCGAGCGCAATGGTGATGAGCAGGTTGTCAATGTCATCGCCGCCGAGATGCGTGTCTCCGTTGGTGGCAATGACTTCAAAAATACCTTCATGCAATTTCAGTATGGAAATATCAAAAGTTCCGCCGCCCAAGTCATAAACCGCAACAATGCCTTCTTTATTTTTATCGAGTCCATAAGCCAGTGAGGCGGCAGTGGGTTCGTTGACCAGGCGCAAGACTTCCAGTCCGGCAATGCGCCCCGCGTCTTTTGTGGCCTGCCGTTGCACATCGTTGAAATACGCGGGAACAGTAATGACCGCCTGGGTCACAGGTTTGCCAAAGTAGCGCTCGGCGTTGCGTTTGAGCTGGCGCAAGATAAGGGCGGAAATCTCCGGCGGGGTAAATTCTTTATCGCCCAGCTTGATGCGCAGAATCTCGCCGGGTTGCAGGTTTTCACTGAGCCGGAAAGGGAAGAACTTCAGCTCCTCGCGAACATCTTCCAAGCCACGGCCCATGAGCCGCTTGATGGAGTAGACCGCGCGTTCCGGCGTTTCCACCAGGTATTTGCGCGCCGGATTGCCTACGGCAAAGTCTTTCTCGCCGCTATTCAAAGCCACCACGGAGGGCACAAGGTTCGATCCGTCTTCTCCCGGGATTACAAGCGGCGTTGCATTGCCCATGTAGGCCACCAGGGAATTGGTCGTGCCCAAATCAATACCGACGATGATGTTTCGTTCTTCAGACATTTGTTAATTGTGTGATTGAGTCATCGGGTCATTTCAAATCGTTAGAGAATGACTCAATGGCCCGATGATCCGATGATTCAATTCTGCAATGCCTCATTCACGTCTCTCACAAGATTGCGCATATAAGAACGCCGGTTCAACAGATCAACCATCTGGTCGCGGACCTGCAAGCGTTCAGTATTATCGTTTTGCGTGTTGCTGTCCCAGAGCTGGTCCCAATGGTCCCAAAGTTTTTTCAGCTCCCAATGCACGCTTTGCAGCTTCGCTTCGAAGCTCTTCTTGGCATCTTCCAGTTGAGCGATGACTTCTGGGTCTTTTTCATCGCTCATGCGCAATTCCTGGAGCTGTATATTCAGCTCAAAAACTTCTTCCAGAAGATCGGGTGGGACGACCTGCTTCTTTTCCTCGCCGGTCTGCCGTGCCCGGTCGGTCGCGGCCTTGGATTGTTCTTCAAGCTGCACGCCCTCTAGGGAGAGCAGATATTGCGTGCGGGCAATGGGATCTTTCAGGGTGCGGTAAGCATCGTTCAACCGCGAGCTTATTTCCAGGCTCCACTCCTGTTCCTGCGGCGTGGCGCGTACGTACAGGTCAGGATGCAGCCGGCGGCTCAGCTTGTAGAATACTTTTTCCAGTGCATTCGTGTCGATGTTCAGCTTGCGGGGCAGCTCGAAAAAACTGAAGTAGTCAACCGCCTGCGGTGGCTGCACCTTGGAACACCTGGAACAAAAATGCGAACCCGCGGTCAACGGTTCACCGCAAGACCAGCACTGGGGCCGGTCTCCGGCGGTTTTTCCAGGATTTGCGATGTGGGTCTCTATTGCCATAAAAAGTTTCACCACGGTTCCTGTCCTGCGGATGGCGCCAGGACGCCGTGGTGCAATTCAGGTACGCAGAAAAATTATGAAAACGATGATCCGCAACCGCAGGACTTGCTGGCATTCGGGTTGCGGAAAACAAAACCTTGTTTCAGCAGCGTGTCTTCATAGTCCAATATCATGCCGTGCAGGTAAATGAACGACTTGGGATCGACGAACACGCGCACGCCGTCGTAGTTGTATACCCGGTCGCGCTCGTGGGGCTTGCTGTCGAAGCGGATGTTGTACGTCAGCCCCGAGCATCCGCCGCCCTGCACGCCCAAACGCAATCCGCCGCTCTCGGGCGAAACGTTCTCCTTTGCCATGGCGTTACGAACTTTTTCCAAAGCCTTGGGAGTCACCACGATAGTCTTCTGCGGTGTTGCATTCGCCACCGGAAGAGCTGACTGCGTATTTTCGTTTTCTGACATGGACAATTTAGCGTAGAGACGTAGCTCTGCTACGTCTCCCATTCAGGCACTAGACCTTAACCTCAGCCGCTGCCTGAGCCGGCTTGCCGCTCTCAACGCTGTTCTTCTTTTTCCAGTCGCCAATGGCGGCGCGGATCGCATCTTCTGCCAGCACCGAGCAGTGAATCTTGACCGGCGGCAGCGCCAGCTCGCGGACGATATCCGTATTCTTGATTTGCAGGGCCTCTTCCACGGTTTTGCCCTTCACCCACTCGGTGGCGAGGGAAGACGAGGCAATGGCCGATCCGCAGCCAAAGGTCTTGAATTTAGCGTCTTCGATCACCTTGGTCTGCGGGTTTACCTTGATCTGCAGTTTCATCACGTCGCCGCACTCAGGCGCGCCCACCAGGCCGGTGCCGACTTCGGTGCTGCTCTTATCCATCGAACCGACGTTGCGTGGGTTGGTGTAGTGATCCAGTACCTTATCGCTATATGCCATTCTCTTCTCCTATTTCCGAATTTATAAATTCTTCCTAGAGACGCAGCTTGCTGTGTCTCTTGCAAACGTCAATGCGCTTCCGCCTGCCACTGTACCTTCGAGAGGTCAATGCCTTCTTTCACCATCTCATAGAGCGGCGAGAGTTCACGCAATTTTTTCACTGTGGTTACGATGCGGTCGGCTACATAATCCACTTCGGCTTCGGTATTGAAGCGTCCCAGGCCAAAGCGGATGGAGCTATGCGCCAAATCGTCTCCCAGGCCGAGGGCTTTCAGCACATACGATGGTTCCAGGGTTGCTGATGTGCACGCCGAACCGCTGGAAACCGCGATGTCGTTGATGCCCATGAGCAGCGATTCGCCTTCCACGTACAGGAAGCTCATATTCAGATTGCCCGGCAAGCGGTGTTCCATCGAACCGTTGACATAGACTTCATCAAGCTGGCCCATGATTTTCTCTTTCAAGCGGTCGCGCAGCTTCGCCAATCGCGTGGATTCCTCTGCCATTTCATTCGAAGCGATTTCGCATGCCTTGCCCAATCCCACGATGCCGGGAACGTTCAAGGTGCCGGAGCGCATGCCGCGCTCGTGTCCGCCGCCGTCGATGATGGCTGAAATCTGCACCCGCGGGTTTTTGCGCCGCACGTACAACGCGCCCACGCCCTTAGGACCGTACATCTTGTGCGCCGAGATGGACATCAGGTCAATGTTCTGTTTGTTCACATCCACCGGCACTTTGCCGATGGCCTGGGTGGCGTCGCTGTGGAACAGCACGCCCTTCTCGCGGCAGATCTTGCCAATTTCGGTCACAGGCTGCAGCACGCCAATCTCGTTGTTGGCGTACATGATGGTGACGAGAATGGTTTTATTGTCAATGGCGCGCTTCAGGTCTTCCAGGCCAATGAGTCCATCTTTAGCAACCGGCAGATAGGTCACGCGATAGCCATATTTTTCCAGGCGCTTGCAGGTATCGAGCACAGCCTTGTGTTCAGTGGCAACGGTGATGATGTGGTTGCCCTTTTCCTTATACATCTCGGCCACACCTTTAATAGCAAGGTTGTCGCTCTCGGTAGCGCCAGAGGTAAAAATGATTTCTTTCGCGGTTGCGCCCACTAGCTTGGCGATCCGCTCACGGGCAGTTTCGATGGCCTCTTCCGCCAGCCAGCCAAATTCATGATTGCGTGAAGCCGCATTGCCGAACCTGCCGGTAAAGTAAGGCATCATCTCCTCGAGCACCCGAGGATCGACCGGTGTAGTCGCGTGGTTATCCATGTAAAGCGGAAGCTTCACGCCCGCTGGAAGTTTAGAATTTCCGTTCTCCATATTCATGCAGTTCTCTCTCCCAAAATCTTCATCGCAGCCGTACCAACTCGGCGGCAGCATCTGTTTTTTTACTGTGCTCATGGCATTCATCAGCGGAATCCAGAGCCATATCAGAAATTTTCATGCGCGTCAGCACATGCTCAATACTCTCGCTTACTTTGCGCAACGGTTCTCGTACGGTGCAGCGCGAACTCTGGCCGCAAACGTGAAGACTGCTGTAGCACGAGGTCATAAACAACGGGCCGTCAATCGCTTGAATGACATCGAACACTGAAATCTGCCGGGCATCATGAGCCAGGAGATAACCACCGTGGGTGCCATGATGCGAACTCAGCAACCCTGCCTTCACCAGCCGCTGTAAAATCTTCGCCAGCGCTTCCTGCGGAATGCCATAAGCGTCCGCTATATCCTTCGCGCTGCAATGTCCGCCGTGGCATGCCAGGTGCCGCATGGCGATCAGACCGTAATCGGCTTTTTTTGTGAACTTTAACATTCGCCCATACTTGGCGGCAAATCCCGACCAAAACAGTCGCATATGGATTTTAGAGCCTGGGGGCAAAAAATAGCAACCTCAACCAGCGGATAGAGCGATTTTTGCAGTCAAAGGTAAATATATTCCATTCAATGGTTTATGGGGAACTAGCTTGCAGGGATCATTAGCGTGCTTTTTTACAGGGGTTAATAGAACTGGGTCATATTCCCGGCCATTCTCAGTTATAGAATGGGTACCATCTCACAGGATTACTCAGAGCCGTCCGCGGATTAAGGCGTATGCTGGATTGCTTTCAGAGACCAGAGAGATAGTCTAAGCTCGTGCGCGCTCCCCTCATTCGGACCACTTCGCGAACGTTGTTCAGGGCGGCTGTATTGGGCCTTGTGCTGCTGGCCGGAAGCTTTCCGGTTCTCACCAGCCAGTCTGCCGATGCTGCAGGCATGGCTGCCACCGCTGTGAATGAGAATGTGATTTCGCGCCTTCCTGAGAAAGCCGATACGATTGCTTCGCGGTCCGTCGCAAAAATTGAGCCAACCTATAAGATCCAAGTAGGGTTGAACAATGAGATTTATCCGGTTTTTGCCAATCAAGCATCTTTGCAGAAGCGCGAGGAGCGCACCTGGGGCACGGTGAGCGTGACGATCAGCAACTCTACCGATGCTCCCCTGCACAACCGCGTCGCCGTGCAGGTTTCGGGATGGAGTGACCAGGAAATTCAAGTGACCGAGATGGGTGCCGGCCAATCGCGTACTCTG
>Ga0209166_10000145_pt1 | contig 94112 bp, 87 predicted proteins | sample Coa_R1_3_FD_187151 | JGI IMG/M metagenome (GOLD analysis project Ga0209166, IMG submission 187151) | Surface soil microbial communities from Centralia Pennsylvania, which are recovering from an underground coalmine fire - Coalmine... | ecosystem: Environmental > Terrestrial > Soil >...
CGCCGACTCCACGGTGAGCTCGGCATGCTCCCGCCAGCGGAGTTCGAGGCGCTCTACTATGCGGAGCAGCAGCTTCCCTTGGCTGCTTCCCAATAACTCGAGTCTCCACTAAACCCGGGGCGGTTCAGTCCTCAGATCGCCGCGCTCTGGCTGGTCGGGAGTCCGACCAGCTTTCCCTCTTTGCAGGTCGCACGGCCGTATCTTCCCTACGACGTGCTGATGCCGCAGTCGCTCCCTGGCGGCTACGGTCTAGCTCGAGTTACCCTGCCGACCGCAGACCTGGCATTGAGCAACCTCTTCGTCGTGACTGCTGTCTACAGTGGCACGGGATCGAGTCTGACGCTAGAAGAACAGCCTGCGGGCCTGAATGGCCCGGTCTTCGCCGATTTCAGCACATGCCCCGCGCAGCGCTCGCAGCCCATACCAGGTGCGGCATTGCCTATTGCATTTGGTACGGTTTCGGCTGGAGGTCAGCATCCCCTGAGCTGCGCGGCCTGGGCCGACAAGGCGATCTGGTTCTTCATGACCGGCGACCCCGCGACAACGCCGCTCGACCCCGCGGTGCAGGCGATCGAGGCGTTGTAGTCGCCAGTGGCGTGGCTCGCGAGCCGGTCGCCGATATTTCGTACCGGCGAATCGCTGGCGCGTCGGACGATTCGCATAGCGACCCGGGTGCCGCTTGCCGTCGAACCTCACGCTTGGCGGCGGGTACTGCAAGCTGCCAGCAAGCTGCGGTTTCGTTGCTGTCTCTCGATGACCCGATATTCGAAACTAGCGATCCCCGCCCGGCCTCAGACGACGGTGGGCGGCTGGTAGTCGCCGAACACGCCGCGCAGGGCGCCGCAGATCTCGCCCAGCGTGGCGTACGCTTTCACCGCGGCCATGATCGGCGGCATCAAGTCGTCCGTGCCGCGCGCGGCGTCGCTAAGGTTGGCGACGGCGGCCTGGGTGACCCGCTCGTCGCGCTCGCCGCGGGCGGCGGCGAGGCGCTTCGCCTGCGCCGCGGCCAGGCGCGGATCGACGCGGAAGATCAGCTTCGGGTCTTCGCCTTCGGCGCGGTAGCGGTTGACGCCGACCACCACCTGCTTGCCGGTCTCCACATCCTGCTGGTAGGCGTACGACGCGTTCTGGATCGCCTGCTGCATCCAGCCGCTCTCGATCGCGCTCACCGCGCCGCCGGCCCGCGCCACCTCGTCCATCAGCGCGTAGGCCTGCTGCTCCAGCTCGTTGGTCAGCGCCTCGACGAAGAACGAGCCGGCCAGCGGATCGACCGTGTCCGTGGCGCCCGTTTCGTGGGCGATGATCTGCTGCGTGCGCAGGGCGATGCGCTGCGCCTCTTCGGTCGGCAGCGCCAGCGCCTCGTCGTAGCAGGAAAGCGCCAGCGACTGCACGCCGCCCAGCACCGCGGCCAGCGCCTGCAACGCGGCGCGCACGATGTTGTTCTCCGGCTGCTGCGCCTGCAAGGTCGAGCCGCCGGTCTGCGTGTGCGTGCGCAGCATCATCGCCCGCGGGTCCGTCGCGCCGTAGCGGTCGTGGGTGATGTGCGCCCACATGCGGCGCAGGGCGCGATATTTGGCGATCTCCTCGAAGAAGTGGTTGTGCGTGTTGAAGATCCAGGAGATGCGCTGGCCGACCTGGTCGATCGAGACGCCGCGCTCCAGCGTCGCGTCGAGATACGCCATGGCGTTGGCGAAGGTGAAGGCGATCTCCTGCACGGCGGTGCTGCCCGCCTCGCGGATGTGGTAGCCGGAGATCGAGATGCTGTTGAACTGCGGGATCTCGCGGGCGCAGTAGGCGATCAGATCGGCGGCGAGGCGCAGCGAGGGCCGCGGCGGATAGATATAGGTGCCGCGCGCCACGTACTCCTTGAGCACGTCGTTCTGCACCGTTCCGGCGAGCTTCTCCAGCGGCACGCCCTGCTTCTCGCCCACGGCGGCGTACATCGCGACCAGCACGGGCGCCGGCGCGTTAATCGTCATCGAGGTCGAGACGCGGTCGAGCGGAATGCCGTCGAACAGCGTCTCCATGTCGCGCAGCGAGTCGATCGCCACGCCGACCTGGCCGACCTCGCCCAGCGCCAGCGGGTCGTCGGAGTCGTAGCCAAGCTGCGTAGGCAGGTCGAAGGCGACGGAGAGGCCGGTCTGGCCCTCGGCCAGCAGGTACTTGAAGCGCTCGTTCGACTCCTCGGCCGTGCCGAAGCCGGCGTACTGGCGCATCGTCCACAGCCGGCCGCGGTACATCGTCGCCTGCACGCCGCGGGTGAAGGGGAACTCGCCGGGGAAGCCGAGGTCGCGCACGTAGTCCAGCTCGGCGAGGTCGAGCGGCGTATACAGCCGCTGCACAGGGCCGGAGCTGGTGGCGAAGGCCTGCTCACGTTCCGGGCCGCGCTTCAGCGTCTTCGCCACTGGCCCCTGCTGCCACTGCAGGTTCGCCGCGCGAATGCGCTCAAGCGCCTCTCGATCGAACATGGCGAACCTCCTGATAGTGGCAGTCGACAGGATAGGCCCCTTTTCAACCTCGCTTTTCTTCTTCGCGCGGCGCGCTGGGTATCGCGGCTGCGGCCGCGAAGGGCGCACGCCATGCGCCCCTACCGTCCTGCCACCTGTCACCAGTAACCTGTCACCTCGCCGGCTGCCTCGTCTCTCAGTCTACCGTCTTCATGCCCTCGCGCGGCGCGCCGACCAGGATCGCCATGTTGCCGTCTGGATGGCAGTTCTCGTACATGAGCTGGTGGCACTCGCCGGTCTCGTCGAAGGAGAAGACCCGCGACAGGCAGGGATCGACCTTCCCCTGCAGGACGAGGTCGTTGAACGCGTTCGCCTGCTCGTCGTTGGCGAAGTGCGAGCCTTGCAGCCGCTTCTGCCGCATCCACAGGTAGCGCAGGTCGACGTCGGCGTTGTAGCCCGTGGTGCCGGCGCAGATCACCACCATGCCGCCGGTATCGCAGACGAAGATCGAGGTCGGGATCGTGCCCTCACCGGGATGCTCGAAGACGATGCGCGGGCTGCGCCGTTCGCCCAGAATGTCCCAGATCGCCTTGCCGAAGGCGCGAGCGCCGTTGGTGAAGGCCGCCATTGCCTCGGTGTCGGTCCAGTCCGGCAGTCGGCCCCAGTGCGAGAACTGCGTGCGGTTGATACTGCCAACGGCGCCCAGGCGCTCACAGAACGCAAACTTCGACTCGTTGGAGACGACGGCGATCGGTCTGGCGCCCTTGAGCGCGGTGAGCTGGATCGCCATCGAGCCGAGACCGCCGGCCCCGCCCCAGACCAGCACAGCATCGCCGGGCTGCACATCGTGCGGCGGGCAGCCAAACAGCATGCGGTAGGCGGTGGCGCCGACGAGCGTGGGCGCGGCCGCCTCCTCCCAGGTCAGGTGCGGCGCCTTCCGCATGCACTGGTGCGCCTGGACTTTGGTGAACTGCGCAAACGAGCCCCAGTTCGTCTCATAGCCCCAGATGCGGAACGAGGGGCTGAACATCGGATCCTTGCCGCTCAGCACCTCGGGCGCGTGGACATCCCACTGGCCGCAGTGGATCACGACCTCGTCGCCAACCCGCACGTTGGTGACGTTCTCACCGACGGCGTAGACAATGCCCGAGGCGTCCGAGCCGCCGATGTGGAAGTTCTCCGGCTCGCCCGCCTTGCGCCGGGCAGCGATCACGTCGACCGGGACGCCCAGCGCGGCCCAGACGTTGTTGTAGTTCACCCCCGCCGCCATCACGTAGACGAGCGCGTCGTCGGGACCGATGCCGGGGGTATCAATGACCTCGTGCCGGAAGGCGGTGCGCGGCAGGCCGTACCGCTCCGGCCGAATCAGTTGCGCGTGCATCGTCGTCGGCACGCAGCCCAGCGGCGGCGCCTCGCCAAGCGGATACAGGTCCCTGGCTGTGATCGTTGTCATCGTTTCCCCTCGCGGTCATTACGCATTTCAGATGACAGCTGACAGATGGTTTCTAGACCGGCTCGGGTTCCCGCCGCGGCGTGGCCACGGGATTCCCTGAGCCTGCGCGGCTGCCGATCGCGATCCAGTCCAGCAATACTTCACGTGTACGCGCGAAAACGCACTCCTGCTATCGACAGCATCAATAGCTGGCATAGAACCTGGCGGCGCTACTCCGGCTCACGCGGACCTTGAGCAGGCCGGGCGCTGACTCGGTCACGCTCTGCACCCTCAGCGCCGCGAAGCCGCCGTGCTGGTCGAAGGCCACCGCCTTCACCGTCCGCCTCGTGGACCGCCGCCGGTGGCGAGGTCACCGCAGTGGTACGTCCCACGATGTAGCTATTACTGTACAGTGCGCCACGGTCGCCTGGTGATTGAAGCAGCCTATAGCAGCGATAGGAATGCCGCCGCGAGCGCCGTTTCCTACTCCTCGTGGCGGCTCCGCGCGGGCGGCGTGTGCAGGTCTGCGCAGGCGAAGAGGACTCGTACCCTATGGCGTCCCCGATAGGGCGCCCGCGACGGTCTATCGCGCCTCGGCCGTCGATCGACGCCGCGCCTTCCGGCCTTCCCATCCGTCCCTTTCGCCGGCTTTCGCAATCGCGCCCGCGCGATCCGGGCCCGAGAGGGGCAAGAGCGCCACGACCGGAGGAATGGCGTGCAGCCACGCCTGTTACAATGATCCGCATCGTTCGAGTGGGAATGGCACGAGCCAGACCGATGCCAGAACCATCTGCCATGCGCGGGCGAGTGCAGCGCTCACGACGCGGAGCCGCGCCGCTGCCCTCCGCGCCGAACGCGCTGATCGGGCGCGAGGCGGAGCTGGCGGTCGTCTGCCGGCACCTCACGGAGAGCGGGGTGCGGCTCGTCACGCTCACCGGCCCCGCGGGTGTCGGCAAGACGCGCCTGGCGCTGGCCGTGGCCGAGGCGCTGCGCGACGCCTTCGACGACGTGCGCTTCATCGCCCTCGCGCCGGTCACTGACCCAGCGCTTGCCCTGCCCGCCATCGCTCAGGCGCTGGGCGTGCGCGACGGGCACAAACCCCGAACCGAGCGCCTGGCCGCGTTCCTGGGCGGCCAGCACGTCTTACTCGTGCTCGACAACTTCGAACAGTTGCTCGGCGCCGCACCGGCGCTTGCCGATCTGCTGGCAGCCTGTCCGCGACTGACCCTGCTGACGACGAGCCGCGCCGCGCTGCGGCTGCGCTGGGAGCAGCAACTGCCGGTGCTGCCCCTCGGCCTGCCCGACCGGCAGCATGCCGCGGACGTCGCGGTGGTCGGCTCGGCGCCGGCCGTGGCGCTGTTCATGGAACGCGCCCGCGCCGTGCGGCCCGAGTTCGCGCTGACGGCGGACAGCGCTGAAGCCGTCGCGGCGATCTGCCGCCGCCTGGACGGGGTGCCGCTGGCGATCGAGCTGGCCGCCGCCAGGATCGCCGTGCTCTCGCCGCAGAGCCTGCTGGAACGGCTGAAGGCGTCGTCTGAGGCGGCGGGTCCGGCCGGTGACGGCGCCCTCTCGCTGCTCGGCGCGGGCGCCCGCGACCTGCCTGAACGCCAGCAGACGTTACGCCGGGCGATCGGCTGGAGCTACGATCTGCTCTCCGCTCGGGAGCAGGCGCTCTTCCGCCGGCTGGGCGTCTTCGTGGGCGGCTGCACGCTCGAGGCGGCCGAGGCGGTGGCCGCCGACGTGGACGGCGACGTGCTGGAGGGTATCTCTGCCCTGATCGGCGCCAGCCTGTTGCAACGCACGGAACTGGCCGACGGAGAGGTGCGCCTGGGCATGCTGGAGCTGATCCGCGCGTTTGCCCTTGAGCAGCTCGAACGCGCGGGCGAGTTGAAGGCGACGCGCAGCGGACATGCCCGCTACTACCTGCAGTTCGCCGAGACCGGGAGGATGGCGCTCGACGGCTCCGAGCAGGCGTTGTGGCTGGCGCGGATCGCGCGCGAATACGACAACCTGCGGGCGGCCTTCGCCTACGCCACCGACGCGGCCGATGCCGGAACGCTGGCCCTTGGCCTGGTGATCGCGCTCGACCGCTACTGGGAGATGCGCGGTGAGTACAAGGAGGACCGCGCCTGGGTGGAAGCAGCGCTCGCCGGCGAGCCGAGCGAAGATAGGCGGATCCTCGCTCGCGCCCGTGCGCAGCTGGGCGCGCTCGCGCTGCGCGAGGGCGATGTGCCAACCGCCCGCGCCCAGTTCGAGCAGAGCCTGCTGCTGTATCGCGAACTCGCCGACGCACAGGGCACGGCGCGCACGCTGAGCAGTCTGGGCATCGTCGCCTTCGCGGAAGACGATGTGGCCGCCGCTCGCGCGCTGTTCGCGGAGTGCGAGGCTCTCTGCCGCGAGCTCGGCGACCCCGCTGGCCTGCCGATGGCGCTGAACAACCGCGGCGTGCTGGAGAAGGTTGCCGGCCATCACGAACTCGCGGCCCGTTGCTTTCGTGACTGCGTGGAGCTCAGCCGTGCCGGCGGCCAGATGCGCTGGCTCAGCCTGGCGCTCGTCAACCTCGGCTGGGTGCTGCTGGCGCTCGCCGAAGACGTCGAGGCGCGAGCCGCCACCACCGAAGGCGTGCTGCTTTGCCAGGCGAACGGTCTGCATCTCGTGCTGGCGCACGGCATCGCCGTCTTCGGCCTCGCGGCGTACGGCAAGCAGCAGGGCGAGCGGGCCGCGCGGCTCTTCGGCGCCTCGGCGGCGCTGCTGGCGGCCACGGGCTCCGCCCGTGTTGAGCCGATCTCGATGGAGGTAGATCGCCGGGCGGCTGACCTGCGCATGGCGCTGGGCGCGGAAGCGTTCGAGGCCGCCTGGGCCGAGGGCAGCACCATGACCGCCGATGAAGCCGTGGCCCTCGCGCTTTCGCCCGACGGTCGCGACACAGGGATCACGGCTGCCCCGGCCGCATCATCCGGCCGGCCGGAAAGCGCGGGGCGCGGCGTCTCGAACGCGCCGGCCGGCGCGCCGCCCTGCGGACCCGGCGCCCGGCTCACGCGGCGCGAGCTGGAGGTGCTGCGCCTCGCCAGCGGCGGGCGCACCAGCAAAGAGATCGCACAGGAGCTGGTGCTGAGCGAGCGCACGGTCGAGAATCACCTCTTCCGCATTTACACGCGCATCGGCGCACGCGGCCGCGCCGAGGCGATCGCCTACGCCATCCGCCACGGCCTCGCCTGAATGTCGCCGCGCCGCGTGAGTACCGCCGCCCGTCCATCTCGCCACGATTGAGTACTTTTCCGCCTGACAGCGTGCATAGTTTCAGCGATAGTGGGTCCGAAGGAGGGCAGCGTCATGACACAGCAAACGGTCACCCCGATCGAGCAGCGGGGCTACGCCCATCCGGAGGTGCTGGTTTCCACCGACTGGGTGGCGCAGCACCTCCGCGATGCCAACGTGCGCATCGTGGAGGTCAACGAGGACGTGCTGCTGTACGACACCGGCCACATTCCCAACGCGGTGAAGGTGGATTGGCAGCAGCATCTGAACCAGCCGGTGCGGCGCGACTTCATCGGATCGGAGGCGTTCGCGCGGCTGATGGACCAGATCGGCGTGAAGAACGACACGACCGTCGTCTTCTACGGCGACCGCAACAACTGGTGGGCTTGCTACGCCTACTGGATCTTCAAGCTCAACGGGCATGACAACGTGAAGGTCATGGACGGCGGTCGCAAGAAGTGGATCGACGAGGGGCGCGAGCTGACGAAGGAGGTGCCGTCTTTCAGCAGCAGCGGCTACAAGGCCGGCAGGCCGAACCCTGCGATCCGCGCCTTCCGCGACGACGTGCTCGCCCACATCGGCGGGCGGGAGAACCCGAAGCTGGGCGCCGGCAAAGCGCTGGTGGACGTGCGCTCGCCGGGCGAGTATTCGGGCGAGCTGATGCACATGGCAGACTATCCGCAGGAAGGCACGCTGCGCGGCGGCCATATCCCCGGCGCCGAGAGCATCCCCTGGGCGAAGGCGGCCGATCCCGATACGGCGACCTTCAAGGGCGCCGCGGCGCTGCGCGAAATCTACGGCGGCCAGGGCGTGACGCCGGAGAAGGATGTGATCGCCTACTGCCGCATCGGTGAGCGGAGCAGCCACACCTGGTTCGTGCTGCACGAGCTTCTGGGCTACCCGCAGGTGCGCAACTACGACGGCAGCTGGACCGAGTGGGGCAACGGCGTCGGCCTGCCGATCGAAAGGTAGGCGCGGCCCGCCTCTTCGAGACGCCGGACTTTCCCGCGCCTCTCCCGGCACTGAAACGCCGGGAAAGGCGCGGCCATCGTCGCGCCGCCCGCCGCGAACCCGTTCTACGCCCGCTCCACGAACTCGCGCTCCAGCTCGCGCACGGCGGGCAGGCCGATGAACTCGTTGAACTGGGGAAAGGTCAGCATCTCGCCGTTGAAGGACGCGGGCGTGCCCGTGCGCTTGATCGTTTCCACCACACGCTGCATCGCCCGCGTGGCCGCCAGCAACGCGCTGATCGGGTAGATCACCAGCTTGTAGCCGAAGGACTGGATCTGCGCCAGCGGCAGCGGCGGCGTCTTGCCGCTGTCCGCCCAGTTAAACAGCAGCGGCGGCCCGCCGGCGAACGCCTCGCCCACGGCGCGGCACTCGGCCTCGTTCTCCGGCGCCTCGATGAAGAGCATGTCCGCGCCGGCTTCGGCGTACAGGCGGCCGCGGCGCAGCGCCTCGTCGAGGCCCAGCACGGCGCGGGCGTCGGTGCGGGCGATGATCAGGAAATCCGGGTCGCGGCGGGCGTGCACGGCGGCGCGCAGCTTCTGCGCCATCTCCTCGGCGGGCACCACCTGCTTGCCTTCCATGTGCCCGCACTTCTTCGGCGCCACCTGGTCCTCGATGTGCAGGCCGGCCACCCCCGCCGCCTCGTACAGCTCCACCGTGCGCATCACGTTGAGCGGGTTGCCGTAGCCGGTGTCGGCGTCGGCGATCAGCGGCACGGAGATGGCGGCGGCCATGCGGCGGGCGTTCTCCACCATCTCGGCGGCGGAGAGCAGGCCCACGTCGGGCCGGCCCAAAAGCCCCGCCGAGCTGCCGAAGCCCGTCATGTAGACGACGGGAAAGCCCGCCGCCTCGACGATACGGGCGCTGAGCGCGTCGTAGGCCCCCGGCGCCTGCACGATCTCCGGCCCGGCCAACAGCTCGCGCAGGCGCCTGCTCGCCGAATCAGCCACGTCCCCAACCTCCATACCGTGCAGCACCCCCTCTCCCAGCATTGGGAGAGGGGGCAGGGGGTGAGGGCACGCGCCTCAGTGCGACACGGCGTAGTGCTGCGCCAGCAGGTCGGCGCCGAAGTCGCCCTCCGGGTCGCGCCAGACCGAGTGGATGTGGTTGGCGCCGTCCTGCGTGTTGTCGTACTCCACCAGCAGGCGCGGACCCTGCAGCCGGTAGTAGTGCGGCTGCCGCCGCTCCGCTCCGCCCGCCCAGGCGAACGACACCTGATCGAGCACGCCGCTCACGCGCTCGCGCTCGCGCGCCGCGATCTCCTCGGGCATGCGGTCCGTGTACTGGTGCAGCAGCGCGGCCAGCAGCTGCTTCTGGGCCGCGTTCATGCGCGCGGCCGGCAGCCCCTTCGCCGTCTTCGAGTAGCGGAACGCCTCGATCTGCTCGGCGGTGACGCCCAGCGCCGCGATCGTGCGCTCGTGCCGGCGGCGGCGCTCCTCCATTCCCGCATCGTCGTACTGCTCGCGGAAGATCTCCCAGCCCAGCGGCGGCGTCATGCCCTCTGCCACCGTGGGCCGGTTGCCGATGACGAGATCCCAGGGCGCCGCGGGCGCGATCACCGCGACGGCGCGCTGCTCGGCGTCGAGCGCGTGCAGCAGCTCGCGCCCCAGGTCTTCCTCGCCGGCGAGCGGGCGCAGCGTGCCGGGGCCGACCAGCGGCGCCTCGGCCGGGTTGGCGCCGAAGAAGCTGGGCAGCGTCGCGACGATGCCGCCGTCCACGACGGTGTAATGCAGGGAGATGTGATGGCCGCCGAAGCGCCAGCCCCAGGCCGCCGTGCCGCCGGGCTCACCGAAGATGCTGATGTAGTACAGCAGCGGGTCGCGCCCGCGGCCGTTGGGGTCGCGGTCGCGCATGAAGCGCACGCGCCAGCCTTCGCTCTGGTCCAGCACGTTCTCCAGGCCGATGATCGTGCTGGCCACGTTGTAGCCCGGCACGCTGAGGCCGCTCGCCACCAGCCGCAGCGTCTGCTGCTGCTGCGCCGGCGTCATCGCTCCCAGCGTCAGGCCGCCGTGATCGGTCGGCGTGTAGTACCAGCGCCGACGCTCCTCTTCGTCGGGAAAGCCGAAGGCCGCCTTCGCCCGCTGTTCGGACGAGAGCGCGGCGAGCAGATTCGCCGCCGCCTCCGCCATGCGCGCCGCCAGCTCTGCCGTGCCGCTCTTCGCCGTGGTCGCCATCGCCAAGCCTCCTCGACCTTCCCCGCCGGACCCTGTCCGGCGCGCCTCGCGCCAACTGCCACCGCCCGTCGGCCTATACTGTGACCGATCACCCGTCGCCTGTCACCTGATAGCTGTCAACGAACCGAGGCTGAGGTGGACCGATGGCGCTCGACTTCCGGCGCAACCCGGCGGCACGCTTCATCAATATGGACGAGGGCACCGTCGCCCGCGAGATCTTTGTCTCCGACGAGATTTACCGGCAGGAGCAGGAGCAGATCTTCGCCCGCGCCTGGCTGTTCGTCGGCCACGAGAGCCAGATCCCCAACGCCGGCGACTATTTCGTCTCCTGCATGGGCGAGGAGAGCGTGATCCTCACACGCGACTCCGACCTGTCGATCCACGTGCTGCTCAATACCTGCACGCACCGCGGCATGAAGGTCTGCCGCTACGACGAGGGCAACACCGGCAGCTTCACCTGCCCCTACCACGGCTGGAGCTTCGGCGTCGACGGCCAGCTCGTCAGTACGCCCGGCGAGCTGATCGGCGTGCCGCACTTCCGCGACGCCTACTATTCCGAGCTGGACAAGTCCAAGTGGGGCCTCGTGCAGGTGCCGCAGATGGCGAACTACAAGGGCACGATCTGGGCGACCTGGGCGAAGGACGCGCCGCCGTTCCTCGAGTACATCGGCGGCTACAAGCTGTATCTCGACCAGTTGCTCGACGGCCGCGACGGGCGCGAGGGCGGCTCCGAGGTGCTGGGCGGCGTGCAGAAGTGGCAGATCCCCTGCAACTGGAAGTTCGCCGCGGAGAACTTCGCCGGCGACGCCTACCACAACATCAGCCACCGCTCGGTGGACGTGGTCGGCATCGGCCCCAGCGGCAAGGGCCGGCGTGACAGCGAGTGGGAGGCGACGAAACGCTACCAGGCCTCGTTCCCGGAGTTCGGCCATAGCTGTCTCGTCTACCAGCAGCAGACGGACGTGCCCTACACGGCGACCTACCAGGACACGCCGATTGTCGAGGAGTACATGCGCCACTGCTACGAGGAGCGGCAGCGTCGACTGGGCGAGGCGGCGCGCATTCTCGGCAGCGTCGGCACCGTCTTCCCCAACATGACCTATCTCGCCCGCCAGCCGCGCAGCATCGGCATCTGGCACCCGCGCGCCGCGACCAGGTGCGAGGGCTGGCGCTGGTTCCTGGTGGACAAGGACGCGCCGCAGGAGGTCAAGGACGTGCTGCGGCACTACTACATTCGCTACTCCGGTCCTGCCGGCCTGACCGAGCAGGACGACATGGAGAATTGGAACTACGCGACGGCGGCCAGCCGCGGCACGATCGCGCGGCGCCTGCCCTACAACTACCAGATGGGCATGGGCCACGAATACACGAACGGCCCGCTGCCCGGCCGCCTCTCGCCCGCCTTCAGCGAGCAGGCGCAGCGTGGCTTCTACGGTCGCTGGGCGCAGTACATGGACGCGCGCGACTGGGGGGACTTGTAGGGGACAGGGAACAGGGAATAGGGAATAGAGGGCGCAGGCCGTAGCCCCCCTCTCCATTCCAGGGGATCGAGGGCGCAGGCCGTAGCCCCCCTCTCCATTCCATGGAGAGGGGCGGGGGGTGAGGCCACGCGCTAGCCGACAGCGCCGAGGGCGGCGATGAGGAAGATCGCGCCGCCGATCACGGCGCCGGTCAGCAGCATGAACGCCGCCGGGCGCGCCCGGCCGACGAGGAACAGCGCCAGCAGCAGCGCGGCCGCGCACCAGGCGATCGCGCTCTCGGGGATGTGCAGCAGTTCGGCGCGCGATGCCAGGTGCGCCGGCTCGGTCGGCGGGAAGTGCAGCGTGAGCGCGGCCGGCCGGCCCTGGTAGCGCGCGTAGACCACCGCCGCGCTCAGCCAGGCGAGCAGCAGCGCCGCTCCAGTCAGCAGCCGCGCCCGTGCGTCGGCGAGTAGGCCGCCGAAGCGCGCGACGCCGTCACGGCGCAGTCCGGGGGCAACCGCCGTGCTGTCCTGCTCGGCCTGCGCCTGCTGCAGCGCCCGTACGAACGGCTGCGCGTCGCTCAGGCTCAGGCCGACGGCGCCGGCGGAGGCTACGAGATAGACCATCTGCTCGGGCGAGTTGCCGCGTGCGTACACCGTGGCTGCGCCCACCCTGCTGACCGCGGCGCGGCCGATCAGCAGCCCCGGCAGGCGCAGGCCGTCGACCGCGGGCAGCGGCAGGTGGCGGCCCAGCACCACGCGCTCGATCGAGGCCAGCGGCACGACGTGCTCGACCAGTCCCCAGTGGATCGAAAGCGCGCCGCCGCGCAGCTCGTAGCGCAGCATGGCGCCCGCCCAGCCCCAGTAGCCCAGCAGCGCCGCCAGCGCCAGCAGCACCGCCGCAAAGGTGTAGCAGAGCAACTGTCCGAAGGTCACATGCAGCGTGAGGCCGCGTACCAGCAGGGCGATGCCCAGCGCCGCCGCCAGCGCGGCTAACAGCAGGGCGATGGCGGCGCCGCGGCTGCGCGGCGGCTGGAAGATCACGAGCGCACCGCCGCGCTCGGCTGGGGCGCCTTCACGTTCACGGGCGTGACCCAGCTCACGTAGCGCTCGACGTTGCCCTTCGCCGCCTCGAAGTAGAGCTGCTGGATCTTCTTGGTGATCGTGCCGACCTGGCCGTCGCCGATCGGCCGGTGGTCGATCTTGATGATCGGCGAGACGTGCGCCGCCGTGCCGGTCATGAAGACTTCGTCGGCCACGTACAGCTCGGAACGGTCGATCGACCGTTCCACCACGGGCAGGCTCCACTCCTGCTGCGCCAGGGTTATCACCGTGTTGCGCGTGATGCCGAGCAGGATGTTGTCCGAGGACGGCGGCGTGATCAGCACGCCGTCGCGGATCATGAAGATATTCTCGCCGCTGCCTTCGGAGACGTGGCCGTCGTGCGTGAGCATGATCGCCTCATCGAAGCCGTTCGTGTTCGCCTCGGTCTTGGCGAGCGCCGAGTTGACGTAGATGCCGGTGACCTTGGCCCGCGCGGGAATGCCGAGGTCGTCTACGCGCCGCCAGGACGAGGTGCCGCAGTGCACGCCCGCATCGAAGTCGAGATAGGCGCCCAGCGTGGTGACGAAGATCAGCAGGTCGTCCTCGAGGTTGTGCAGGCGCACGCCGACGACCTCGCCCGACTTGTAGACCATCGGACGGATGTAGACATCTTCGCGCCAGTTTCCGCGGCGGCAGAGCTCGAGCGTGATCTCCGCCAGCTCCTCCTCCGTGTAGGGCAGCTCCATGTGCAGGATCTTGGCGCTGTCGCGCAGGCGGCGGAAGTGATCGCGTACGCGGAACAGGTAGAGCTGTTCATGCGCGGCGTTCCAGTTGCCGCGGATGCCCTCGAAGCAGGCCGTGCCGTAGTTGAAGGCGTGCGTCATCACGCCGATCTTCGCCTCGGCCAGCGGCACGATCTGCTTACGCAAGTAGGCGTACGGCTCTCCCATTCCCCGGACTCCTCTCGTTCCCCGCCCTTCCGAAGCGATCGATAGGATACAAAACGGTTACAGGCAGGCGGTCGCGTCACCGCGCGGCCCTCCCCGTAACGCCGTCGATGCTCCATTATACCAACCAATACCAACCAGCAATTTGCGGCCGGCAACGCGATTGGTTCCGCAGGTGGACCATAACCCGGCGGCCGTCCGGGAGCAGAAACGATGGATCAGGAACGCCCGGCGCGGTTTCGCCTCGGCGGCGTCGAGCTGGCGATCGTCAGCGATGGCGTCTTCATGCAGGACGCGGGCGTGATCATGGGCGTGGTGCCGCGCACGCTGTGGGAGCCGGTGATCGGCGCGCCGGACGCGCGCAACCTGACGCCGCTGGCGCTCAACTGCCTGCTGCTGCGCTCGCAAGGCAAGCTGGTGCTGGTCGATACGGGGATCGGCGCCAAGCTGAACGAGACGCAGCGCACGCGCCACTTTCCCGGCGACTACGGCCACCTGCTGCGCCGGCTGCGCGGCATGGGCGTGCAGCCGGAAGACGTCGACGTCGTGATCAACACGCACCTGCACTTCGACCACTGCGGCTGGAACACGGCGAACGTGCACGGCCGCGCGCTGCCGACCTTCCCGAACGCGACCTATCACATCCAGCGCGGCGAGTACGAGGCGGCGACGCACCCGAACGAGCGCACGCGCGGCGCCTACCTGCTTGACAACTACGCGCCGCTGGCCGAGGCCGGCCGGCTCGAGCTGGTGGAGGGCGAGCACATGATCACGCCGGAGATCACGCTGCTGCCCACGCCGGGCCACACGGCCGATCACTGCAGCGTCGCCATCGCCTCCGGCGGCGAGACGGCGATCTACATCGGCGACCTGGTGCAGCACGCGGCGCAGATCGAGCGCACCGCCTGGATCCCCGCCTACGACGTGCTGCCGCTGCTGACGCTTGCGACGAAGAAGGCGCTGTTCGACCGCGCCCTGCGCGAGCGCTGGCTGATCGTCAGTGTGCATGCGCCCTTCCCCGGCGCCGGCCGCCTGCAAGAGTCCGACGGCCGCCGCCGCTTCGTGCCGGAGCCGGCAGTACGGGAACGCGAACCTGCGTAGGCGTGTGGCCCCAGCCTTTCGGCCCTCACCCCCGGTCAAGCTCACGGTCCCAATCCTGGGCGAGGGGAGCTTCGACATGGAGCCGGGGAGGCGTGCAGATCGCCCTCGGCCCCAAGCGCCCATGCCGAAATCTCCCTTTTCCCTGTTATCGGCGGTCAAGGGAGATCTCGGGGGATGGGGGCCCGGCTTCGACCTGCACGCCGATCGGGGCCGCCGCGTCGCGCGCACGAGCCGCGACCGCTGCCTGCGAGAGCAACAGCGCCGCGCCCAGCGTCAGCGCCGCGCCGACGAGATAGGGCAGCGAGCGCGTCAGGTCGTAGAGACCGCCCGCCGCCAGTGGGCCGACGGCGCGGGCCGCCGCGGCGAACGATTGGCCCAGCCCCAGCGTGCCGCCCTGCTCGTCGGCGCCGGCGGCGTGTGAGATCAGCGTGGAGAGCATCGGAGAAACCAACCCCTGGCCCAGGCCGAGGCCGGTCAGCACCAGCAGGCCGAACGCCAGGTTCGGTGTTACCGCCAGCAGCAGGAGCATCAGCGCCAGCAGCCCGGCGCCGGCCGTCGCCAGCGTACCCTCGCTGTGCCGGCGGCGCAGGCGGCCGATCAGCCCGCCCTGCACCACGATCACGATCACGCCGATGTAGGTGAAGAGCAGCGCGAAGCCCGCGGCGTCGAGTCCCCACTGCTTCTCGCTGAACAGCGCAAACGTCGCCTCCAACCCCACAAAGGCGAAGTTGGTGAGAAAGATCGCGGCCAGATAGCGCCCAAGCGCCGGTCGGCGCAGCGCCCCGAGTCGACCACGCCGCCACCGCCGGACCGCGCCAACAGCCCCGATGCCCCGCGGATTGGTCTCCCCTTCCCCTGGCATTCGCGGCCCAGAGATACCCCGCGGGATGGGGGCCGCCGGCCGCGACTCGGGCAGCCTGAACCAGGCGAAGCCGAAGTTGAACGCCGCCAGCCCGGCGGCGAAGAAGGCCGCCGCGCCGAAGCCCAGCGGGCTGAGCCCGGCGCCGATCGCCGGGCCGAAGACGAAGCCCAGGCCGATGCAGGCGCCCAGCAGGCCCATGTACTTCGCGCGGTCCGCCGGTTTGGTGACGTCGGCGACGTAGGCCTGGCCGGTGGCGATGCTGCCGCCGAACAGCCCAGCCAGCGCCCGGCCGGCCAGCAGCAGCCAGAGCGAGTGCGCCGCGCCCGTGAGCGCCAGCGAGGCCGCCGAGCCGGCCAGGCTCGCCAGCAGCACGGGCCTCCGGCCGACGCGATCGGAGACGCGGCCCAGGATCGGCGCGCTGACGAACTGGACGGCGGAGTAGGCCGAGAGCAGCGCCCCCACCCAGACGCCGGTGGCGCCGTAATGCTCGGCGTAGAAGGGCAGCAGCGGCAGGATGATGCTGAAGCCCAGCAGATCGATGAAGACGGTCAGATAGACGACCGCGAGCGGCGAACGGCGCACGAGACTCCCGCCGGACGAGGCTATGTCAACGCCCTGCCCTCGATGATAGAACCCGCGCCGAACAGGGTCTAATCAGCGGCGGTCCGCGTCGTGGCCCGCGCGCTCCGGCAGTAAGCGCCCTACTTCTCCTCCACGATCGTGATCGCCTGGCGGGGGCAGAGACGCACGGCGCGTTCTACGCCGGCGCGCTGCGACTCGTCCGGCTCCGCGACCAGTAGATGGGCGCGGTCGTCCTCGCCCAGTTCGAACACCTGCGGCGCGGCCTCCTGGCAGCGGGCGTTCCCTTCGCACAGATCGAGATTGATCACGACTTTCACGGCCTGCTCCCTCCCGCGGCTGCCGCCGCGCACCCGTCGCGCCCACCAGTATACGAGTCCGCTCAAGCGCAGCAGGACTGCCGCCGCGCTGGCGCCAGTCCGCCGCAACGGTAGAATGGGCGAGGGTGTTCAATCGGCGAACCGCGCCGGCCCGGCGGCGCGCCGTGGCTCGCGGCCGCGGCGAGGAAAACGATCGTGTCCGAGCACCAGCAGCCGGCCGTGCCGAAGCCGTGGTGGTACGTCGCGCCGCCGCCGTGGTGGATCTGGCTGATCGCGCTGCTCACGGCGCTGGGCAGCGGCGCCTGGCACCTGATCAGCGCCGCCGGCAGCCGCGGCCCCGGCCTCTTCTTCGCCGGCACGCTTTGGCCGGGCGCGGCGATCGCCGCCGCGGTGCTCGCCGTCTGCTGGCTGGGCTGGGCGCTCGACCTCGAATGATCGCAAGGCGCTGAATCCAAGCCGGGCGCACCCGGCGCTACTGCCGGGATGAGATGCTGCGGATCTTCTACGGCCCCGACACTTTCTCGCGCGGCGAGGCGCTGGCGGCGCTGCGCCGCTCGCTCGACGGCGACGGCATGCTGGCCACCAACACCGCCCTCTTCGACGGCAAGAGCGTGAAGCCCGATGAGCTGTTCGCCGCCTGCGACACCGTGCCCTTCCTGGCCGAACACCGCCTGGTGCTGGTCGACGGGCTGCTTGGCGCGCAGGAAGGGCGCGTACGCCGGGGCCGAGCGGGGCGCGCCCGCGCAAGTGCGGCGGAGCCGGCAGCCGGCGACGGCTCACCCTGGGCGGCGCTGCCCGAATACGCGCGGCGCCTGCCGCCCACCACCGAGCTGGTGCTGGTCGAGGGTGAGCTGCGCGCCGACACCTGGCTGCTGGCCGCGCTGCGCGACGCCGCCGAGCTGCGCCAGTTCCCGCTGCTTGGTCAGGAGGAGCTGCAACGCTGGGTGCAGGCCCGCGCTCACGCCGTGCAGGCGCCGATCACGGCGCGCGCCGCCGCCACGCTGGCCGAAGCGGTCGGCGCCAACCTCTGGCAGCTCAACTCGGAGCTGGAGAAGCTGGCGCTCTACGCCCACGGCCGCCCGATCGAGGTGAGCGACGTGACGGCGATGGTCCACACGGCCGAAGGCGGCACCGTCTTCCAGCTCTGCGACGCTGTGCTCGCCGGCCGCGGCGGCGAGGCGTTGCGCCTGGCGCGGCTGCTGCTCGACGGCGGCGCCGCCGGGCCGTATCTCTTGACGATGCTGGCTCGGCAGTACCGGCAACTGTTGGTTGCGCGCGATCTGCAGCGCCGCGGCGCCCCCCGCGCCGAGATTGCCCGCCGCGCCGAGGTGCCCGATTTCCGCGTGACGAACGTGATCAACCAGGCGCAGCGCTTCCCGCCCGGCCGGCTGGAGGCGATCTACGAGCGCCTGCTCGAAGCCGATCTGGCGGTCAAGCGCGGCGATCAGGACGAGGACGCGGCGATCGAGCTGCTCGTCGCCGAGCTGACCATGCCGCGGGTATAGCGCGGAATCGCTACGTGGTCGCCGCGTCCAGCGCGGCGATCGCCTCTTCCTCCGCGGCCAGCGCCCGGCGTACGGACCCGGCGGCCGCGCGACGAATGCCCGGCGCCGCCGCCGCGCCGCCGTTCGGGTAGGGGAAGAGCGTGGCGAGCTGCGAGAGCGCGACGCGCTCACGCTGGTATGCGGCGACGGCAGCCGCCAGGGCGTTCGCCTCCGGCGACCGCGACGCAACGCCGGCCAGGTACGTCGACGCCTGTGCCCGCGCCTCCTGCAGCGCCTGGATGCAGTACGCCTGCCCATGCGCCGCGATCGGCGCATCGCTCTCCAGGATCGCGAGCCAGCGCCGGTACGCCGCAAGGCCGGCCGCCTCGACCGGTTCCTCGGCCACAACGGCGCCGGCTTCGCCCTGCCCCGCGTAGGCGACGGCGAAGCGTAGCGCGTGGGCCAGCGCCGCGCGAGGATCTACCTTGACCCGCCGTTCCGGCAGGAAGACGCGGATCGGCAGCGGGCGGCCGGGCGCCGGCCACTGTGCCGCGGGAAGGCGTTCGCCGTACTGCGAGCTGACGGCGGTGCCGGCGATCAGGTCCTCGCCCAGGGCGCCGCGCACGATGCCGAACTGGGGCAGGTGCAGGCCGAAGGCGATTGCCGAGCGGCCATGGTCAAGGCTGCGCCGCAGCAGCCGCAGCGCCTCGGCGCGGTTCGCCGCATACGCCGCATCGTCCGCGGCGGCTTCGAAGGCGCTGAACCGCCAGCCCAGCCCTTCATACAGCGCCGTGGCGCTCCCGGCAGCGAAGGCGTTCGGCCCGCCGGCGCCGATCCTCCCCTCCGGCGCCGCCGTCAACGCAAAGCGGAAGGCGTGGCCGGAGAGCACGGCGACTTCGGCGGGAGCATGCTCGGCGCCGAGCGCCCGCAGGGTACCGGCCAGGGCGCCGACGATCGAGGTCCAGGCGCTGACGTAGCCGGCGGCGATGGGGCGTCGCATCGGCGCGAGTGTATCATTCGAGGGAATAGGGAAATGGGGAAAAGGAATAGGTGATCTTCAGGCGAACCGTCCCGTTGCCGTGTAATACGTGATGCAGAGCGCAGGGAAGCGATCCGCGGCCGAAGGCGGAGCGAAGGAGCAGGCGCCGCTGCGCTACCGGCGCATCGTGGCCAAGTTCGGCACGAACCTGCTGACCGGCGGCACGGACCGGCTCGACCTGCAGATGATGGCCGCGCTGGTCGGACAGGTGGCGCGGCTGGTGCAGCGCGGCGCCGAGGTGATCGTCGTCACATCGGGCGCCGTGGCGGCCGGGCAGCACCGCCTGGGCGGCGAGCGGCGCAGCCGCCGCGACCTGACCTTCAAGCAGGTGCTCGCCTCGATCGGCCAGACGCAGCTCATGCAGAGCTGGGACTCGCTCTTCGCCTGGCACGACCTGGTCGTCGGCCAGACGCTGCTCACGCGGCGTGACATCTTCGACCGGCTCGGCTATCTCAACGCGCGCAACGCCTTGCTCGGCCTGCTCGAAGCCGGCGCCATCCCGATCGTGAACGAAAACGACGTGGTCGCCACGGACGAGATCGCCGAGGCGCGCATCGGCGACAACGACAACCTCTCGGCCTACGTTGCCAACCTCACCGACGCCGGCCTGCTCGCCATCCTCACCAACATCGACGGCCTCTACGACAAAGACCCGCATCTGCACGCCGACGCGGCGCTTGTGCCCGTCGTGCCGCACATCAGCGGCGAGACCGAGGCGATGGCCGGTAAGGCGATCAGCGAGCGATCGCGCGGCGGCATGGTCACCAAGCTGCAGGCCGCCAAGCTGGCCACCGCCTCTGGCGTCGATGTCGTGATCGCCAACGGCCACGCACCCGACGTGCTGCCGCGTCTCGCGGCGGGCGAGGGCATCGGCACGCTCTTTCCCGCCACGGTGGACCACCTGGAGAGCCGTCGCCGCTGGATACGCGCGGCGGTGGCGCCGAAGGGACGAATTGTGGTGGATGTGGGCGCGGCGCGGGCGCTGGCGGCGGGCAAGAGCCTGCTGCCGGCCGGCGTCATTGCCGCTGAGGGCAGCTTCCAGCCGGCCGACCTGGTCGAGATCGCCGGGCGCGACGGCCGCCGCCTGGCCGTGGGCCTGGCGCGCTACGCCTGCGCGGACGTGGAATTGATCCGTGGCAAACGCTCCGATGCGATCGAGGCGCTGCTCGGTTACAGCTACGGCGACGCCGTGGTGCACCGCGACGATTTGGTGCTGGAGTAACGCGGCTCGCTCAGTGCGCCTTCGCCAGGAACGCCGCTTCCAGCGTGATCTGCAGCGGTTCCAGCACGCGCACGACCATGTTGTAGAAGGCGACGACGGCCACGAGATCGGTGAACTGCTCGTCGTCCAGGAACTGCTTGGCGGCCCCGGCCACCTCGTCGGCCACGCGCACCTGCTCCGTCGCCTGCCACGCATAGCGCATCACCGCGCGCTGCCGCTCGTCGAACAGCGGCGAGCAGGCCCACTCGCCCAGTGCGGCGATCTGCTCGGCGCTGATCCCGGCCTTCCTCGCCCACTCGACGTGGTGCTCGAACTCGTAGGGCGCGTTCGCCAGCCGCCCGACCGTGAGGATCGCCAGCTCGCGCAGCGCCGCATCGAGCTTCGAGCCGTTGCGCAGGTAGCCGCCGAGCCCGCCGAAGCCGCGCAGCAGCCCCGGCGAGTTGGCGAGGGCACGGTAGAGATTGAGCACGTAGCCGCGCTCGGCCTGCTGCCGGTCCATGATCTGGGCGATGTCGTCGGGCACGGCGTCGCGGTCGCGGTACGGCACACGGGGCATGGGCGGCCTCCTCATCCTGCCAGCCGCGCCGCCGCGGCCCCGTCCACGTACCAGTGCAGCGTGCCGTTCTCCGGCGCTACGAGCTGCGCCGGATAGAGCGACGGCCGGCGCTCGCCCTCCAGCACCTCGTGCAGCGCCGCGGCCTTGTCTTCGCCGGCGACCAAGAAGAGCACGTGCGCGGCGGCATTGATCAGCTTCGGCGTGAAGGTCAGCCGCTCGGCGCCGAGCTTCGGCACGTGGTTGGCAGCGACGAGGCGATGCCGGTCTTCCAAGGCTGCAGTCTCTGGAAAGAGCGAAGCCGTGTGCCCGTCCGGCCCCATGCCGAGCATCACCAGATCGAGGCGCGGCGTGCGCGCCCGGCCGACGCCGAGCGAATGGCGGATCTCGGCGGCGTAGGCGTCGGCCACGGCGACGAGCGGCGTCTGCCCGGCCGGCATGCGGTGAATCCGGTCCGCGGGCACGGGCACGTGGTCGAGCAGCGCCGCCTTCGCCATGCCGTAGTTGCTCTGCGGATCGCCTGGCGGCACGGCGCGCTCGTCGCTCCAGAAGACCTCGACTCTGGCCCAATCTACCTGATCGCGCTGATCCGGCTGCGCCAGCCACGCGAACATCGCCCGCGGCGTCGAGCCGCCGGAGAGCGCGACGCTGAACGGCCGATCGGCCGCCCTCGCCTCGGCCGCAAGCCGCACAAACAGATCTCCGCCGGCCGCGGCCATCGCCGCCGGGGTGTCGAAGAGGCACAGCTCGCGCTCGCTCACGCCGGGCCCTCGTCCGCGTTCGCGGGCAGCAGGGCGGCCAGGCGACCGGACATCTCGGCGGCTTCTTCGAAGATGCGGTCCGCGTCGAGCCGGTCGATCTCGTCGCCGAGCAAGGTGGCGTCGTCCGGCGCGGGGAAACGCACGCTGCGTTCGTTCGGCCTGGCGCCGTCGAGACTGACGCTGGTGAAGGCGTGCTCCTGCTCCCCGGCTAAGGTTATGTCAATCGCCGCGCGATGCTCGCCGCTGTCCGCCTCGATGTAGGTGCCCTGAACGTCGCCGGGCCTTGCGTCGCGGGCAGATTCGCCGCGCAGCTCGACCACGACGTCCCGGGCGGCGGAGCGCAAGCGCAGGCGGTAGGCGCCGGAGAACGTCTCTTCCGCCGCGCGCCCCGGCTCCCAATCGAGCCGCGACGCCAGCCAGCCGGCCAGGAGCAACGATTGCGCGGTGGGCGCCTCGTTGCTCTCGCCGCGTGTCGCGCGCTCAATGCGCACGCGGCGGATCTGCGGCAACAGCTCGCCCACTGTCGGCGGGTCGCAGAGCTGCGCCAGGATCTCGCGCCAGGGAGCCAGGCGGTTCCAGTTGAGGTCGCCCACCGGCACGTCGATCGTGTCGTCTTCCATGAAGCGGCCGAGCCGCTGCAGCGTGGCGGCGGGCGTACGGAAGCTGCCCGAGTCGATCAGCACACGGCTGCTGAGCCGGGCCAGCGCAAGAAAGGCGTCGTGCCTGAAGGGCGGATCGCCGGTCCACCAGAGGAACACCGGCAGATCGGAGATCAGCAGCGGATCGACGATGCTGCGCAGGTGCGGGCCGGAAGCGCCGGCGGCGCGCAGGCGGATCTCCTCGTAGCAGATGCGCCGGCCGGCTCCGAGGCGGCAACTGGCGGAGACGCTGGCATGGACACCGGGCGTGCCGGGCGCCAGGTCGGCGATCAGCAGGATCGTGCGCGAAGGATGCCGCCCCGCCAGCTCGGTCATCACCGCTGTTGCCCGCGCCGCGTCCTCCTCCGAGCCGGTGTAGATCACCAGGTTGGCGACGCTGTTGCGCGTGCCGGCCTGGCCCTCGCTCGCGGCGGCGGGGCTGGCGTACTGCTTGCGCAGCGAGGCGAGCGCCTTCTCGATGCCGGGCACGTCGCTGGCCTCGGTCTGCCAGAAGCCTTCGTCCGCCGGCTCGCGGCCATCTGCGGAGATTGTCGTCTGACTCGTCGTCACAAACTGCCTCTTTGTACAAGGAACGAGGGGATAGCATGTAGACGGTCGAAAATAGCGAAACTTGGCACCCTATTTTCTACTTCCTCTATCCTATTTCCTCGTTCCTCCCTACGGCGTGCGCCAGCGGCGGCCGTCGCGCTCGATCAGGCGGTCGGCGTCGCGCGGCCCCCAGGTGCCGGCGTCGTAGTTGGGAAAGGTCGGCGGCTCTTCTTCCTGCGCCCAGGCATCGAGCACGCAATCGAACATCTTCCAGCCCTCTTCGACCTCGTCTCGGCGCTTGAACAGCGTCTGGTCGCCCAGCATGCAGTCGAGCAGCAGCCGCTCGTACGCCTCCGGCGGGTCGACGAGGAAGCCGGCGCCGTAGGAGAAGTCCATGTTCACCGAGCGGATCTGCATCTGCGAGCCCGGCACCTTGGCGCCGATCGTCAGCGACATGCCCTCGTCCGGCTGGATGCGCAGCGCCAGCACGTTCGGCCGGAACTGCGTCACCGCCTGGCTGGCGAAGGCGAGGTGCGGCGCCTGCTTGAACTGCACCGCGATCTCGCTCACGCGGCGCGGCATGCGCTTGCCCGTGCGCAGATAGAAGGGCACGTCGGCCCAGCGCCAGTTGTCCACGAACAGCCGCGCCGCCACGTAGGTCTCGACCGCGGAGGTGGCCGAAACGTCCTGCTCTTCGCGGTAGCCTCCGGCCTGCGCGCCTTCAACCCAGCCGGGGCCGTACTGGCCGCGCACCACGTCGCGCACCTTGCCGCCGTTGCAGAGCGGCCGGATCGAGCGCAGCACCTTGACCTTCTCGTCGCGCACGCCGTCGGCGTCGATGCGGGCGGGCGGCTCCATCGCCACCAGCGTCATGAGCTGCATCAGGTGGTTTTGCAGCATGTCGCGCAGGGCGCCGGAGGTCTCGTAGTAACCGCCGCGCCCCTCGATGCCGATACTCTCGGCCACCGTGACCTGCACGTGGTCGATGTAGCGCCGGTTCCAGACCGGCTCGAAGATGCCGTTGGCGAAGCGCAGCACCATCAGGTTCTGCACCGTCTCTTTGCCGAGATAGTGGTCGATACGGTAGACCTGGCTCTCGGCGAAGCAGCCGGCGATCTCTTCGTTCAGCTCGCGCGCTGTGTCGTAGTCGCGGCCAAACGGCTTCTCGATGATGATACGCGAGAAGCCTTCGTCCTGCTTGTTGAGGCCGGCGGCGCCGAGTCCTTCGATGATCTCGCCGAAGATGCCGGGCGGCGTGGAGAGATAGAAGATGCGGTTGCCGCTGGCGCCGCGCTGCTTGTCGAGCGTGTCCAGCTCGGTCTTGAGCTTGTGGAACGTCCCCGGATCGCTGGTGTCGCCGGGGATGTAGTAGAGGCCCTGGGCGAAGCCGTCCCAGACGGTGGGCTTCGCCTTGCCGGTGCGCGAAAACTGGTCCACGCCGTCGCGCATGCCGCCACGGAACTGTTGATCGCTCAGCGTGCTGCGTGAGACGCCGACGACCGTGAATTCGCCGGGGATCGTGTGCTCCAGCGCGAGGTTGTAGAGCGCCGGCACCAGCTTGCGCTTGGTCAGGTCGCCGGAGGCGCCGAAGATGATCATCGTCGCCGGCGGCGCGGTGCGCTGGCGCTGCAAGCCCTCGCGCAGCGGATTGGCGCGCGACCCGCGCGGCCGGCGTTCGGTGGTGCGTGTCGTCATGCCGGTCGTTACGAGGAAATAGGAACGAGGAAATAGGAGATAGGAGAACGAAGCGACGCGCCCCTATTTTCTATTTGCTTATTCCTATTTCCTCTCCCCCTATTCCCTATGAATCGCGTGGCCACCGAACTCGTTGCGCAGCGCGGCGATGACTTTTGCCCCGAACGACTCGTCTTGCCGCGAGGCGAAGCGCGCCAGCAGCGAGAGCGTGATCACCGGCGCGGGCACGCTCCGGTCGATCGCCTCCTGCACCGTCCAGCGGCCTTCGCCCGAGTCGTCGATATAACCACGCACGGATTTCAGGTCCGGTTCGGCGGCGAAAGCCAGCTCGGCCAGCTCCAGCAGCCAGGAGCGCACGACGCTGCCGTGCTGCCAGATCTGCGAGATGCGGTGCAGGTCGAGGCTGTACTCCGAGGCGTGCATGATCTCGAAGCCCTCGCCGTAGGCCTGGAGCATGCCGTACTCGATGCCGTTGTGCACCATCTTGACGAAGTGGCCGGCGCCGCTCGGCCCCATGTAGGCGTAGCCGTCCTCGGGCGCCAGCGTCTTGTAGATCGGCTCGATGCGGTCGTAGATCGGCTTCTCGCCGCCGATCATCAGGCAGTAGCCGTTCGCCAGGCCCCAGATGCCGCCGCTGGTGCCGCAGTCCTGGTAGTGCAGCCCGGCGGCGGAGACGCGTTCGCCTCGCGCCTTCGTGTCCTTGTACATCGAGTTGCCGCCGTCGATGATCACGTCGTCCCCGGCCATCAGCGGCAACAGCTCGTCGATCGTCTGATCCACCGGCGCGCCGGCGGGCACCATGATCCAGACCGCGCGCGGCGGCGAGAGCTTGCTCACCAGCTCGGCAAGCGAGCCCGCGCCCGTGGCGCCCTTGTCCACGGCCGACTTCACCGTGTCCGGGTTGCGGTCGTAGACGACGAGCTGGTGCCCGCCGAGGATCAGCCGCTCCGTCATGTTGAAGCCCATCCGGCCCAGGCCGACCATTCCCAGTTGCATCGTGGCCTCACCCCCCGGCCCCCTCTCCATTTCATGGAGAGGGGGAGATCTGTGGTTTGTGCCGCATGGCCGGCGGCTGGGAGAATGCCTACTTCACTGCTGTCAGCGATTCGGTGAGGGCGGCGAGACCGTTGACCACGTCGCCGTCGATGTGCAGGCGCAGGGCGCGGCGGCCGTGCTTCTCCAGCGATTGCAGGTCGCCCAGCGCCTGCGCCGCTTCGAGCACGGCGAAGCTGTACTTTTCGCCCGGCACCGGCGCGTCCCGCTTCGCCGTCGCCGTGATCTGCACGAAGACGCCGCTGTTCGGCCCGCCCTTGTGCAACTGGCCGGTGGAATGCAGGAAGCGCGGCCCGTAGCCCAGCGTCGTCGCGACTTTGAGTGCGTCGCGCAGGACGATGCGCCGCTTCTGCAGCTCGTGCTCGATCGCCTCGTCGTAGGGCAGATAGGCCATGATCGCCAGGTAGTCGCCCGGCTTCACGCCCTTGAGGAAGCCGGCCAGCGTCTCCGCAAAGGCGTGCTCGCCCGAAGCGCCGTTCGCGCCGCCGGCCCTCGCGCCGTTGCTGGTGCCGGCGGTGAGCGCCAGACCGTCGCGCCGCGCCGTCGGGTCCGGCTCGGTCAGGCTGCCCTTCGTCTCGAACTCGGCCAGCAGGCGCTTCGTGTTGTCCTTGCTCTCCTGCACGTTCGGCTGGTCGAAGGGGTTGATGCCGAGGATCGAGCCGGCGACGGCCGTGGCGAACTCCCAGCGGAACATCTCCGCGCCCAGGTCGAGCGCATCGTTCAGCGTGAGCCGCACCACCGGCTGGCCGGCCGCTTCGAGCGCCTTGACCTTGCGCTCAAGCGCGGCATCGCGGTTGCCCTTCAGCTCGATCAGGGCGAAGAGGCGATCGGCGCCGTAGTCCGCCGGCTTGCCCGGCGCTTCGGTCGCGATCGGGATCAGGCCGCGGCCCTCCTTGCCCGTGCTCTCGGCCAGGAGCTGCTCGCCCCAGAGGCCAAAGCTGGAGAGCTTCGGTGAAGCGAGAAACGTGACTTTGTCGTGGCCGTTCTGCGCCAGCGTGCCGAGGATCGTGCCCAGCCAGAGGCCGGGGTTGCTCGGGGCGGCGGCGCCCGCGCAGGCCTCGGCCATCACGTGCGCTCGCTCCAGCAGCGTCTTCACGTCCACGCCGGCCAGCGCCGCGGGCACGAGGCCGAAGGGCGAGAGCGCCGAGTAGCGCCCGCCGATCTCGGGGTCGCCGTAGAAGACGCGGCGGAAACCCTGCTGCTTCGCCGCCGCTTCGAGCGAACTGCCCGGATCGGTGATCGCCACGAACTGCTTACCCGGCTCCTGCACGCCGGCCCGCTTCACCTGCTCCCAGAAGTAGGCGTGGAAGGTGTTGGGCTCCGTTGTGCTGCCGGACTTGCTGGAGACGATGAACAGCGTCTTCGGCAGGTTCACGGTCTGCTGAACCGCCAACACGTTGGCCGGGTCGGTGCTGTCCAGCACATGCAGGCGTGGATAGCCCTCGCGCTTGCCGAACGTTTCGGCGAAGACGAGGGGCGCCAGGCTGCTGCCGCCCATGCCGAGCACGACGGCGTCGCTGAAGCCTTCCTGCCGCACCTCTTCCACAAAGCTGTTCAGATCGTCCAGCGCCTTCAGCCCCGCTTCCGGCGCCGTGAGCCAGCCGAGCCAGCCGGAGAGCTCCTGGTCGTCCGGCTTCGCGTTCGGCTTCCAGTAGGTCGCGTCCTTCTTCCAGACGCGGCCCGCGGCGCCGCTCTTCTCGGCCGCGGCCAGCGCCCCATCGACCTTCCTCTCGAAGGCGCCGAGCGAGGCCGACTGCCGCGCCGCGAGGTTTGCCCGCATCACGTCGCTCTTGGCGGCGATGCCGGCGAACAGCTCGTCGATCGAGGCGGAGAACGAGGCGACACCCTCGTCCTCCAGCTCCTGCGTCACCTGCGTCATGCTGATGCCGGCCCGCGCCAGCCGGCGCATCGCCTCGTGCGCCTCGGCCAGGCCCGTATCGAGCGTGTCGGCGACAACGCCGTGGTCGCGGAAGGCATCGATCGTCTGTGGCGGCATCGTGTCCACGGTGTCGCGGCCGATCAGGTCTTCGACGTACATCACGTCGCGATAGGCGGGGTTCTTGGTGCTGGTGCTGGCCCAAAGCGGGCGCTGCACGCGGGCGCCTTTCTCGCGCAGGTCGCGGAACTCGTCGCCGTAGAAGATCTTCTTGAAGTCCTCGTAGGCGATCTTGGCGTTGGCGATCGCCGCCTTGCCTTTCAGCGCCTCCAGCTCGCGCTTCTGCTCGCCCTTCGCCGCCGCGATCTTCTCGTCGAGCATCTTGTCGACCTTGGTATCGACGCGGCTGACGAAGAAGCTGGCGACGGAGGCGATGCGGTCCACGGGCTGGCCGCGCGTGGCGCGCAGGCGCAGGGCGCGGACATAGGCGCGGGCCACGTCGATGTAGCGTTCGACGGCGAAGATCAGCGTGATGTTGATGTTGATGCCCTCGGTCAGGCAGTGCTCGATCGCGGGCACGCCCTCGCGCGTGGCGGGAATCTTCACCATCAGGTTGGGCCGGTTCACGATCTGCCAGAAGCGCTTGACCTCTTTGATCGTGCCGTCCGTATCCCGCGCCAGGCCGGGCGCAACTTCGAGCGAAACGAAGCCGTCCTCACCGTGCGTCGCGTCGTAGACGGGGCGCAGGATGTCGCAGGCCGTGCGCACGTCGTCCGTGGCGAGCCGCTCGTAGATCGCGTTCGGATCGGCGCCCTTGCGCGCCATTTCGCGGATCTGGTCGTCGTAGTCGTCGCCCGCCGCGATCGCGTGCTGGAAGATCGTCGGATTGGCGGTGACGCCGCGCAGGCCGTCGTTGTCGCGCAGGCCGGCGAGCGTGCCGTCTTGCAGAAACTTGCGGCGGATGTTGTCGTACCAGAAGCCCTGCCCGTGCACGGCGAGCTGCTGCAGCGGGTTCAGTTTCTTCGCGGCCATCGGGTTTGCTCCTTCTGGATCTACAGACCGGGGCGCCGTCTGTCGAGGCTCTCGTCGCGAAGGGCGCAGTTGGTTGGAGATGCCTGTTCCACAGCCATGATAGTGCGCCCTCCAGTAGCCGCCGCCGCGCTACGGTGCGCGGACCAGGCTCTTTGCGGCCGCGACGACGTGGTCGGCGGTGAAGCCGAACTGCGCCATCACGATCTCGCCGGGCGCGGAGGCGCCGAAGTGATCGAGGCCGATGACGATGCCCCGGTCGCCTACCCAGCGGCGCCAGCCCTGCGGCGAGCCGGCCTCGATCGAGACGCGGGCCGTGACCGGCGGCGGCAGGACTTCGTCGCGGTAGCTCTGCGGCTGCCGCTCGAACAGCGCCCAGCTCGGCATCGAGACGGCGCGGGCGCGGATGCCCTCGGCCGCCAGCTTCGCGCGCGCCTCGACGACAAGCTGCACCTCCGAGCCGGTGGCGATCAGGATCACCTGCGGCGGGCCGCCGTCGGCCTCGGCCAGCACGTAGGCGCCCCTGGCCACACCGCTCGCCTTGCCATACTGCGCCTGGTCGATGATCGGCAGTTTTTGCCGCGACAGCACGATCGCGCAGGGGCCGTCTTTGTGCTGCAGCGCGACTTTCCAGGCCTCGGCCGTCTCGTTGGCGTCTCCGGGGCGCAGCATCACCAGGTTCGGCACCGAGCGCAGGCCGGCGAGCTGCTCGACCGGCTGGTGCGTGGGGCCGTCTTCACCGAGGCCGATGCTGTCGTGTGTGTAGACGAAGGTCGCGGGGATGCCCATCAGCGCGGCCAGGCGCACGGGCGGGCGCATGTAGTCGTAGAAGGCCAGGAAGGTCGCGCCGAAGGGACGCACGCCGCCGTGCAGCGTCATGCCATTGAGCGCGGCGCCCATCGCGTGCTCGCGCACGCCGAAGTAGATGTTGCGCCCGTCGAGGCTGCTCTTCTGGAAGACGCCCATGCCCTTCATGTCGGTGTCGGTCGAGCCGGAGAGATCGGCCGAGCCGCCGAACAGCTCCGGCAGCTTCGGCGCCAGCGCATTCAGCACTTTACCCTGCGCCGAGCGCGTCGCCATGGCGCCGTCGGCCGGCGTGAACAGCGGCACATCCGCATCCCAGCCCCGCGGCAGCCCGCCCGCCATCACGCGCTTGAACTGCGCCGCCAACTCGGGGAAGGCCTTCTCGTACGCGGCGAACCTCTCGTTCCACTCGGCTTCCAGCTGCGCGCCGCGATCGACGGCACGGCGCATGTGCGCCAGCGCCTCGGCGGGCACGGCGAAATGCTCGTCGGGGTTGAAGCCGAAGAATTGCTTGGCGAGCCGCAGCTCGTCCTCGCCCAGCGCCTTGCCGTGCGCCTCGCTCGTGCCCTGCACGTGCGGCGCCCCGTAACCGATGATCGTGCGGCAGGCGATCAGCGACGGTTTGTCCTTCACCGCCTGCGCGGCGCGAATCGCCGCGTCCACGGCGTCGGCATCCATGCCGTCCACGCACTGCACGTGCCAGTTGTAGGCCTCGAAGCGCTTCGGCTGGTCGTCGTTCACCGACCAGTCGGCCGGGGCGTCCAGCGTCACGTGGTTGTCGTCGAACAGGTAGATGAGGTTGCCCAGGCCAAGATGGCCGGCGAGCGAAGCGGCCTCGTGCGAGATCCCTTCCATCAGGTCGCCGTCGGAGACGATGCCGTAGATGTAGTCGTCCACGATCGCGTGGCCGGGGCGGTTGTAGACGGCGGCGAGGTGCTTCGCCGCCATCGCCATGCCGACGCCGTTGGCGAAGCCCTGGCCGAGCGGCCCGGTCGTCACCTCGACGCCGGGCGTGTCGCCGTACTCGGGGTGGCCGGGCGTCTTCGAGTGCCACTGGCGGAACTGCTTGATGTCATCCAGCGAGAGGTCGTAGCCGGTCAGGTAGAGCAGGCTGTAGAGCAGCATCGAGCCGTGGCCAGCGGAGAGCACGAAGCGGTCGCGGCCCTGCCAGTTGGGATCTTTCGGGTTGTGGCGCAGGTGGTTCTGCCAGAGGGCGTAGGCCAGCGCCGCGGCGCCCATCGGCAGGCCGGGGTGGCCGGAGTTGGCCTTCTGCACCGCGTCGGCGGAAAGCACGCGGATCGTATTGATGCAGAGCTGGTCGATGCTCGTCGCGGTTGCCACGGTCGCTCCTGCCCCGGCGCCTGGGCGCCCGTCTGTTCGCTTCGCCGTGTGTACGCTGCCTACCAGTATGCGCGATTCGCTTCGCGCCCGGATGATCGTACCGCTCAGCGCCGCAAGGCGCATGACATACCTGCCCAGTAGCGCCGCGCCATCTTCATGTTACAGCGCGAAGCAAACGGCTTCGCCTGACCATGGGAGTGATCAGAGGCGCCGGCGGCGCAGCGCGCGAAAAGCGCCGCTGGAGCGACTTGCTCCAGCGGCGCAGGGTTGGCGGGGCCGAGAGACGCTGCCTACGCCAGCCGGCCAACGAGCGGCAGGCCGCGCACCGCCCGCGGCAGCCGCAGCGAGCGCAGGCGGGCCGGCAGGCGCACGAGTGGACGGTTCTTGAGCCGCCCCGTTTCGATCTCGGAGGCGGTCAGCTCACGGCTCATGCGCGCGATCAGGAGCTGGTGTTCCAGCTGGCGGCACTCGACATCGTAGAAGTTCATGGCCGTCCTCCGGTATCGCTGCGAACCGCGCGGGCCGCCTGGCGGCCGCGCCTGCCTACCGCTGTGTTGAGTGTGCGGCCGGGCGGCGCGGCGGGTTGTCGTCCGGCGGACGGTGGCATTGTCGGCTGGCGGACAGTTGCGCGGGCGCGCCGCGGAACGTGGACACAAACCAGGCCGCCGGCAGCATTGCCGGCGGCCTGCAGCGGAATGCGGAGACGCCCCGTGGAGTGCTTACGCCGCGCGGCTGTCCAGCGTGGCGGCGACGGGCAGCATCTCCGGCCGCCGGGCGGCGAGCTGGGCCGCCGCGCGCCGGCCGCGCTTCGCGGCGGCCGCCGGCGCCGGATCAACGGCAAGGGCACGCTGCATGAACTCGCGCAGCAGCTTGATCGCGCGGGCGTGCAGCTGACTGACACGCGACTCGCTGATGAACAGCATGCGGCTGACCTCGCGCATGCTCTTGCCCCGGCAGTAGTGCGCGTCGATCAACACTTCCTCGCGCGGCGGCAGGGAGCGAATCGCGTCGATCAGCAGGCGGCTCAGCTCGCGCTGCTCCAGCCGCTCGCTGGGGCTGACGTCGGGGTCTTCGTCGGCCAGCAGGTTCAACAGGCTGAAGCCGGCCTCGTCGCCGCCGGTCGCGGCGCCGTTGTGGCCGTCGTCTACCTGTTCGAGCGAAACGACGGTGTGACCGAGCGCCTGCATGGTGCGGCGCAGCGTGTCGAGCGGGCGGCCGAGCGCCTCCGCAAGCTCGGGCAGCTCGGGCCAGCGGCCGCTGGCGTGCGCCAGGTCGGCGGCCACGCGGTCGATCTCCTTGCCCTTGGCACGCAGGCTGCGCGGCAACGGGTCCAGGGTGCGCAGCGCATCCTGGATCGTGGTGCGGATATGCATCACCGCCCAGGTGCTGAACTTGAGGCCACGATCGGCGTCGAAGGTATCGACGGCGGCGATCAGCCCCTCGATGCCGTACGAAAGCAGATCGTCGTAGTCGAGCAGCACGCTCTGGCCCGTGTGGCGCGACATCGCGTTGGCCACGTAGCGGGCGAGCGGCAGATGTCGGGCGATCATCGCCTGGCGCTCGGCCTGCTGCTGCGGGCTGAGGGCGGCGATGCGCGCGTACCGTTCGGCGCGGCGCCGCGCCGGCGCATTCTCGGCGATGGTCGTGCCGGCTTCGGACTCGTTGGCGTCGGCATCAGGATCGGCGCCGGCGTCCGCGGCGGCGATCAGGGCATCGGCAGCGGCGCTCAGCGCGGCGGCGTCTTCGGCGTCCAGGGTCTCTCGTGTGGGCGGTGCCGGGGACGTGATCGGGACGACGCGGATCGTTGCAGTATCCATACCGCTCCTGCCTCGGACCCGGTGCGTCGATCGCCGTTCCTGTCGTGTTTCGGCAGCGGCGCACCGATTCGGCCTCGTTCCCGATTGTCTGCGCGGCCTCCCCTGGTTGTGATTAGGGGTTTGCCCTAAAAATTTGCATAACCGTCGGATCGGTGTCAGATCTTTGCAGGGATGAGGGACGAGGGAACAGGGAACAGGGGACCGGTGAGGGGGACGGGCGGATGAGGCGCGCACGCTTGCCGGGTGTGCAGCGCCTGGCCGCCCCACCCCACGTGCGGCGCGCGAGTGTGCTAATGTGCCAGGCGCTGCGAACGCCCGCGAACCCTGGCCCTTCCTCCCTCTGTTCCCTATCCCCTATCCGCCGGCCTTGCCCAGCACGATGCCGGCAAGCAGCAGCAGCAGGACGACGCTGGTGAGCAGCGCATAGAGCCGGTCCCGCTCAACGGCGAAGGCGACGATCGAGATCGCCACGCGCATCACCGGCGTGAACAGCAGCACCAGCAGACCCAGTGAGATCACGCCGAACGCCTGGCCGCGGCGCACGGAGTCGAGCACGCCGCCGTAGCTCGCGGCGGGCAGCGGCTCGCCTGGCAGGCCGTCCTTCAGCAGCCCTTCGAGGCCACCCTTGTGCGCGCGCAGCAGCGCGGCGTGGTCCTGCCCGACCAGCAACGCGAAGCCGAAGAGGATGATCGCGATGCTGCTCCAGACGCCGATGCGCAGCAACCAGGAGATGATCAACTCGACGGCGCTGTCGCCGGGCGGGCGCAACACGGGCGGGCCCTGGCGGTCGCGTTGCGCTCCGTCCGCGTCCACAACTGCTGCATCAGCCCCGCCCGCAGCCTCACTCGCCCCGCGATCGATCTCCCCTTCCCCTGGTATTGGGGGCGAAGCGATGGCTCGGGGGATAGGGGCCGGCCGCTCGGCGTCGGGCATCGGTCAGCCTCCCAGGCCCTTGAGAAACATCTGCACGGTGATGATCAGCAGAATCACGAGGAAGACCTTGCGCACGGTGCGGCCGCGCAGGCCGCCCAGCAGCTTGCTGCCCGCCGTGGCGCCCAGCAGCACGCCCACGGCCACCGGCGCCGCCAGCACCGGGTGAATCTGGCCGCGGGCGAAATAGACGCTGGCGCTGGCCGCCGCGGTTACGCCGATCATGAAGTTGCTGGTGGCCGTGCTGACCTTGATCGGCAAGCGCATCGCCAGGTCCATCGCCGGCACCTTCAGCGCGCCGCTGCCGATGCCGAGCAGGCCGGAAACGGCGCCGGCGATGTACATCAACCCCAGCCCCGGCAGGGCGCCGGTCACCTGATAGCTGACCACGCGGCCCAGCGCCTTGTCCTCGTAGCTGCTGGCCAGCCGCAGGCGCTGCGAGATGTGATCCGGCACGAACGGCGCCGGCGCCTCTTCCCGGCGCTTGCGGAACATCGCCAGCGCCGAGTAGCCGAGCACAACGGCGAAGATCAGGTAGAGCGCCCGTCCGGCCAGCACACCGCCGAGGTAGGCGCCGCTGAGCGCGCCCGTCGTCGTGCCCAGCTCCAAAAACATGCCGGCGCGAATGTTGGAGAGATGGTCGCGCACGTAGGCCGCGGCGGCGCCGGAGCTGGTGGCGATCACGGAGACGATGCTGGCACCGATCGCCAGGCGGATATCGACGCCGAGGAACGTGGTGAGCGCGGGAATGACGATGATGCCGCCGCCCAACCCCAGCAGCGAGCCGAGCAGCCCCGCCGCCACGGCGACGAGCAGCACGATCAGGATGTAGACAAGCGGCGCCACGTGCTCAGGGTATCGGGGTCAGGAAATAGGGAACAGAGATATCGGAGCGCGAGCGAACCGCGGGCGGCGTTGCGGCGCCGTGCTGCCGTTGCCAGCAACAGACGCCCTGTTTATGATGCGCTAACACCTCGCGGATATACTGCCGCGGGGTGGTCGGGCGGCAGGATCGGCCGGCCGCGGGCGAGCGACCGGAGCGAAGCGGACCGGAACAGGGAGGCGGCGTGTCCAATATCGCCACGGTGGCGGCGCCGGAGCGGCCGGCGCTGGGCGCGGCGCTGCGCCGGCGGTTGTCCTACGCCGCCGAGGCTGCGACGGGCTACCTCTTCCTGGCGCCGTCGCTGCTCGTCTTCGGCACGTTCGTCTTCTATCCACTGGTCAAGTCGGTCTATCTCGGCTTTTATGTGAGCAACCCCTTCGGCACCGGCCAGGTCTACGTCGGCACGGACCAGTACCGCCGCGTGCTCAGCTCCGACCAGTTCCACACGGCGCTGGTGACCACGGCGCTGTTCGCGCTCTACACCGTCGCCGGCGGCGTGGTCCTGGGGCTGCTTTTGGCGCTGCTCGCCAACGCGCGGCTGCGGGGCATCTTCATCTTCCGCACGATCTTCTCCTCGACGATCGCCACCTCGGTCGCCGTCGCCTCACTGATGTGGATTCTGCTGTTCAACCCCAGCATCGGCGTGCTCAATTGGGCGCTCTCGCTGCTGCACATCGCCCGCATCAACTGGCTGACCTCGCCGCACTGGGCGCTGTTCTCCGTCTCGATCGCCACGATCTGGCTGCAGCTCGGCTTCAACACGATCGTGCTGCTCGCCGGCCTGCAGGGCATTCCCGAGGAGTTGTACGAGAGCGCCCGCGTGGACGGTTCCGGCCCCGTGCGCCAGTTCTTCAGCATTACGTTGCCGATGCTCTCGCCCACGCTCTTCTTCGTGATCGTGATCGCCAGCATCCGCGCCTTCGAGTCGTTCGGCCAGATCGATCTGCTGACGCAGGGCGGGCCGAACAACGCCACCTTCACCCTGGTCTACGCGATCTACCGCAACGCCTTCTTCAACTTCGGCGCCACGGGCGTCGCGTCGGCGCAGGCTGTCGTCCTGTTCGTGATCATCCTGCTGTTCACGGCGGTTCAGTTCGGCGTGGCCGAGCGCAAGGTGTTTTACGGATGACGGCCGCGCTTCCTGCCATCCAGACACAAACGCTGCGGCGGCCGGCGCGCCGCCGCCTGCGGGTCGGCACGCTGCTGCGCTACCTCGCGCTGACGCTGGCGGCGCTGGTGATCATCCTGCCGGTCTACCTGGCGATGATCACCAGCATCCTGCCGGCCAACGAAGTGGCGACGGTGCCGCCGCACTTCGTCACGCTGCACCCGACCTTCGACAACTTCCGCCACGTCTTTCGCGTGGTGCCGATGTGGCGCTTCCTGCTGAACAGCACCGTCGTGGCCAGCTGCATCACGCTGGCGCAGATGGCCACGGCGGCGCTGGCGGCCTACGCCTTCGTCTTCCTGCGCTTCCCCTTCCGGCGCATCCTGTTCTTCCTCTTCCTCTCCACGCTGATGGTGCCGGCCGAGGCGACGATCGTTCCCAACTTCCAGACGATCCTGCACCTGCACTGGATCAACACGTATCAAGGGCTGGCGGTGCCCTTTGCCGCCACGGCCTTCGGCACGTTCTTGCTGCGCCAGTTCTTCCTCAGCCTGCCGAAGGAGATCCTCGACGCGGCGCGCGTGGACGGCTGCGGCCACCTGCGCACGCTGTGGAGCGTGGTGCTGCCGCTCTCGCGGCCGGCCTTCGCCACGCTGGCCGCCTACGCCTTTCTCGCCGCCTGGAACCAGTATTTGTGGCCGCTGCTGGCCACGAACAAGCCAAGCATGCAGACGGTGCAGATCGGCCTGAAGGCCCTTGTCGGCAACGAGGCGTCCGATCCCGGCCTGGCGATGGCCGGCACGGTGATGGCCCTTTTGCCGACGATGCTGCTGCTGATCCTGGCGCAGCGCCACATCGTGCGCGGCCTGACGGGCGGCGCGGTGAAGGGGTGAGCGTACGCCGCGAGCGCCCGGCGGAACTCGAATCAGTGAGGAGGCGAACTCGATGAAACACCGTTTCGGAATCGTTGTACTGCTGGCGGCGCTGCTGGCCGTCGCCTGTTCGAGCAACAACAACAAGACGAACTCCAGCAGGGCCGGCGGCAGCACGGCGCCGGCAGCCGCCGCCAGCAGCACGCAGGCAGCCCCTGCCGCGAGCAGCGGCGCCGCCGCGGCCGCCTCGCCCAGCGGCACGCCGCGGCCCACCGTGGCCGCCGCGCCCGGCGCCGTCAAGATCAGCTTCTGGCACGCCTTCAGCGGCACCAACGGCGACGCGCTCAACGCGCTGGTGGACAAGTACAACAGCTCGCAGCAGAAGGTGCACGTCGATGCCGTCTTCCAGGGCAGCTACGACGACACGATCAACAAACTGCGCCAGGCGCTGCAGACGAAGACCACGCCGGACCTGATCCAGATCTACGACATCGGCACGCGCTTCATGGTCGACAGCAAGGACGTGACGCCGGTGCAGACCTTCGTCGACAAGGACAAGTTCGATCTTTCGACCTTCGAGCCGAACGTGCTCGGCTACTACAAGGTCGGCAGCACGCTCTACTCGATGCCCATGGCCACGTCGAACCCGATCCTCTACTACAACAAGGACATGTTCAAAGCGGCCGGGCTGGACCCGGACAAGCCGCCGAAGACGTTCGAAGAGGTGGCCGACGCCGCCAAGAGGCTGACCAAGGGCGACGTCAAGGGCATCGCCCTGCCGATCGATGACTGGTACATGGAGCAGAGCCTCGCCACGCAGGGCGCCTACTTCGCCGACCCGAGCAACGGCCGCGGCGACAAGCCGGCGGACAAGGCGGCCTTCAACGGGCCGGAGGGCGTCGCCTTTCTCACCTGGTGGGCGAACATGATCAAGGACGGCACGGCGGCGAACCTGGGCCGCAACTCCAGCGACACCAAGGCCGCCTTCTTCGCCGGCAAGATCGCGATGGTCGTGGACTCGACCGCGGCGCTGCGCCAGGTGATCGATTCGACGCAGGGCACGTTCCCGGTGGGCACGACCTTCTACCCACGCCCGGCCAACAACCCGAAGGCCGCGGGCACAATCATCGGCGGCAATTCACTCTGGATCATGAAGGACCACCCGCAGGCGGAGCAGGACGCCGCCTGGGACTTCATCAAGTGGCTGATGCAGCCGGAGCAGATGGCCTTCTTCCACGTGAGCACCGGCTACTATCCGCCGAATAAGGCCGCCTACGACGTGCAGTCGGACAAGGACTGGCTGGCGAAGTACCCGCAGTTCCAGACGGCGATCGACCAACTGCACGCCAGCCCGCTGAACCCGGCGACGCAGGGAGCCTTGCTCGGCATCTTCGTGCAGGCGCGGCAGGACAATCAGTCGGCCTTTGAGTCGGTCTTCGCCGGCCAGGCCACGCCGCAGCAGGCGCTGGACAAATCGGCCGGCACGGTGACGGGCGAGATTCAGCAGTACAATCAGGCCGTCGGCCACTGACGCCGGGCGGCGCGGCCCCGCTCCTTCCCCCAGGAATAGGGAGGGAGCGGGGCGATCTCCTGGGGCGCGTCAGCAGATGGCGAGTCTGTTGGCGCGGCCCGCCAAGCGCCTGGTCCTCACACCGCAAGCTTCGTCCGGCTGGATGAAGACGGCGCGCCGGCCGATCTGCACCCGTGCTGGTCCCGCCGCGCCCGATCGAGGCCCGCAAGGGCTGGTCGAGGCGGGCGGCGGCATCCCGCGAGGCATACGAAAAGCCCGAAGCAACCTCGCGGCCGCTCCGGGCTTCGTCCCTCGGGCACGTCGCCGTGCCTTCGGTAAGATCAATGGTCTCACAGCCGGCGCCGTTTTTCCAGCGTGCTCAGCGCCACTGAGCTCGACGATCCTGCCTGAATGCTGCCTCAGACTCACTCCAGCGGCCGGAAACGGCGATTTCTCCTGGCAGGCCGCGCTCAGCAGAGCGATGCTGGCGCGAGGGGCACAGCCAGTTGACGAACCGCTTTATCATGCAGGCAGCGGGCGCGATAATGGCGCATATGTTCTGTGCTGCGTGGAAGGCTCCATGAGCGGCTCATCCTCGCGCCGATCGGCGGCGATTGCCGGGCCATCCGGCCTGGATCTGCTCGGCATCGGACGCATTCTGTGGCAGGGCCGGGGTGCCATCGTCGTCACCACCGCGCCCAGGGGTCGCATCGTCCTCTGGAACCCGGCGGCCGCGGCGCTCTTTGGCTACGCGACGGAGGAAGCCGCCCGCCTGCGTCTCTCCGCACTCTTTCCCGGGCGCACCCCGGCACTGGTTCGCGCCGTGCTGACCGGCGCCACGACGGCCGGCCAGGATGGAGGAACGCCGGAAGGCCAGCCGCTCCGCCTGGTCATGCGTCATGCCTCCGGTGTCGATCTGCCCGTGGACGTGACCCTGAGCCGCGACGATGCGGCCGGCGGCGCGTTCTTGATCGCGCTGATCCGCGACCTCGGCACGCCGCGCGGCGAAGACGAGCAGGCGGCGCACCTGACGACCTTGCTGTCGGTCGCCCGCAGCCTCAGTTCGACCCTGGACCTGCGGCGGCTGCTGGACCTCATCCTCCAGGAGCTGCGCCACGTCGCCGACTATGCCGGCGCCACCGTCGCCCGGCGCGACGGCGATGTGCTGGTCGTGCTCGCCAACCGCGCCGGATCGCGGGCGGGCAGCTCGCTGGGCGCGGAGATCGAAGGGAGACGCATCCCGCTGTCACGGGGCAAAGCGATCTGGCGGACGCTCAGCCGCGGCAAGCCCGTGCTGGTCGCGGACATGCAGGAGGACACGACCTACTCGCGCGCCTACCGGGCCGTGGTTGGCCGGCTGCTGGGCGAGCGGCTGCAGGCGATCCGCGCCTGGATGGCCGTGCCGCTGATCTCCCGCGGGGAGGTGGCCGGCTTCATCGCCCTCTCGCATGGCACCCCCGGCTTCTATACCGCACAGCATGCCAGCTTCGCCGCCGCGATCGCTAATCACGCCGCCGTCGCCATCGACAACGCCCGGCTGTACGAGCAAACCCAGGAGGCGGTGAGACGAGCGACGGCCCTGGCGCGGATCGCCGCCAGCGTCGCGCTGGGCGGGGCGCTGGACACGGTGCTCGACGCGCTGGCAGGCCGCGTGGTGCAGGCGAGCGGCGCCGTTGCCTGCGCGGTCCTGCTGGCGGACGGCGATCCGCCGCGGCTGCGCATCGCCGGCAGTCACGGCCTGCCGGGGGGCTATGCGGCGGCCTACAACCGGATCGTGCGCGGCGAGGAACCCTCGGATAACGTGAGCGTCTTCCTGGAGCGCCGGCCCCGCGTCTCGCGCAAGGTGTGGCGGGGGCTGCTCAAGCGGCCGGCGTACCGGCCCATTCACCCCTTCGCCAAGCAGGTGAGCTGGGATTCGATCGCGCTGGTGCCGCTGGTCACCCGCGAGCGCCCCGTGGGCACGCTGGCGACCTACTACCGCGCCGGCGAGGAACCGGACGAGCGTGAGCTCGCCCTGCTCACCGCGATCGCTGACCAGGCGGCGGTGGCGGTGGAGAATGCACGGCTGTTCGACGCCGCGGGCGAGAAGGCCGCCCTCGAGGAGCGCACCCGCCTTGCCCAGGACCTGCACGATTCGGTGACGCAAACGGTCTTCAGCCTGGGGATGCTGTCGCGCGCGGCACAGGCGCAGCACGAGCAGCGCTCGGCGAAGCTGGGCGAGACGCTGGACCGGGTCGCCACGCTGGCGCGGGAGGCGCTGGTCGAGATGCGGGCGTTGCTGTTCGAACTGCGCCCCACCAGCCTCTCGGAAGAGGGGCTCGTCGGCGCCCTGGCCAAGCTGGTGGAGGCGGTGCAAACCCGCACAAACCTGGCGATCAGCTACCGCGCGACCGAGGCGCTCCGGCTTTCGCCGGACATCGAGCTGGCCGTCTTCCGCATCGTGCAGGAGGCGCTCAGCAACGCGGCCAAGCACGCCCAGGCGAGCGAAGTCGCCGTCGAGCTGGCGATGGACGAGTCGGGACTGCGGGTAAGCGTGGCTGACAACGGCGGCGGCTTCGACCCGGGCGCGCCGGTGGTGCCGTCAGCCGACGGCGCCCGCGGCGGGCAGGGCATGCGCTCGATGCGCGAGCGAGCCACGGCCGTCGGGCTGCACCTGCGGGTCGAGAGCGCCCCGGGCGAGGGCACGAGGGTCATCGTTCAACTGCCCGCCGTCAGCGCCCGGCTGCCCTGAAGTGCTGCGCCGGCGCGGCCCGCCTACGAGACGATCGGCTCACCGGCGAGCCCGGGCGTACAATCGGGGACACGGATCAGCATTCTGCGAATGGAGGGCACGGCCGTGCTCAGGGAAGAGGAGAACCGCGCCCTGATCGAGACCGGCGCCGGCACGCCGATGGGCGAGCTGTTGCGCCGCTACTGGCAGCCGATCGCCGCCGTGGCCGAGCTGGACGACCAGCCGATCAAGAACGTGCGCCTGCTGGGCGAAGACCTCGTCCTCTACAAGGACAGGAGCGGGACGTACGGCCTGATCGATCAGCACTGCCCGCACCGCCGCGCCGATCTCTCCTACGGCATCCCAGAAGACGGCGGCCTGCGCTGCAACTACCACGGCTGGCTCTGGGATGAAACCGGCGCCTGCCGCCAGCAGCCCTTCGAGGAGGTCGCCCGGCCGGAGGCGCGCTTCAAGGAGCGCGTCACGATCAAGGCCTACCCCGTGGAGGCGAAAGCGGGCCTGCTCTGGGCCTATCTCGGCCCGCCACCGGCGCCGCTCGTGCCCACCTGGGAGCCGTTCACCTGGCGGAACGGCTTCGTGCAGATCGTCTTCGCCGAAGTCCCCTGCAGCTGGTTCCAGGGACAGGAGAACTCGATCGACCCCGTGCACTTCGAATGGCTGCACTCCAACTGGGGTGCGCGGCTGCGCGGCGAACACGGCGCCTACTCGCCCACGCATCTCAAGCTCGGCTTCGACGAGTTCGAGTACGGCTTCACCTACCGCCGCGTACGCGAGGACACGACCGAAGCGGACCCGCTCTGGACCGTGGGCCGCGTCTGTCTCTGGCCCAATGCGCTGTTCACCGGCGAGCACTTCGAGTGGCGCGTGCCCATAGACGACGACCACATGCTCAGCGTCGGCTGGTTCTTCAACCGGGTGCCCAAAGAGCAGGAGCCGTTCGTTCAAGACCGCATCCCCTACTGGTACGGGCCGATCAAGGACGAGAAGACCGGCCGCTGGATCAGCTCGCACGTGATGAACCAGGACTTCATCGCCTGGGTTGGCCAGGGCGCAATCGCCGACCGTACGCAAGAACACCTGGGCGAGAGCGACCGCGGCATCATCTTGATGCGCAAGAAGCTGCTGGAGCAGGCGCGCAGCGTTGCCGACGGCGGCGAACCGAAGGGGCTGGTGCGCGATCCGGCCGAGAACGCCTGCGTACGGCTGCCGATCATCGACCGTGAGCGTTACGTCAACGGCTTCTCGCAGGCGGAGCTGCTGAACGAGCAGGTGGCCGGTCTCTTCTACGGCCGCGACTTCGTCTTCCAGGCCGGCCAGCCGCCGGAGGTGATGCGCGCCTACCGGCAGGCGATGGGCATGGAGGCCGGCTGAGGCACGGCCGCCGTCGCACGGGAGTAGGATGAACGCCGAACGCCGATGCGCATCCAGTTCGCCACGGGAGGCAGAGCGATGCTGTCCGTCGAGCAAAACGAGCTGATCAGCCGTGTGGGACCGGGCACGCCCATGGGCGAGACGCTGCGCCGCTACTGGCTGCCCGTCGCCATGCGCGCGGAGCTGCCGGAGCCGGACGGCGCGCCCGTGCGCGTGCGTCTGCTCGGCGAAAAGCTGGTCGCGTTTCGAGACACGAGCGGCCGCGTCGGCCTGGTGGACGAATACTGTCCGCACCGCGGCGCCTCGCTCTGGCTGGCGCGCAACGAGGGCTGCGGCCTGCGCTGCATCTACCACGGCTGGAAGTTCGACGCCGACGGCGACTGCCTGGAGCAGATGAACGAGCCGGAGAGCTTCGCCGAAAAGATCCGCCTCACCGCCTACCCCACCTGCGAGGCCGGCGACGTGGTCTGGGCCTACCTCGGCCCGCGCGAGGCGATGCCGCCGCCGCCGCACTTCGAATGGGCGCGGGCCGCTGCCACGCAACGCCACGTCTCCAAGGTCTGGCAGGAATGCAACTGGGTGCAGGCGTTAGAAGGCGGCATCGACACCTCGCACGCGCCGATCCTGCACCGGGCGCTGGCCGCCAACGGCGCCGGCATCTCCCCCGACTCGCCCTTCGTGCGCGGCAAGGCGCCGATTCTCGAAGTGGACACGACGGACTACGGCTTCCGCTACGCCGGCGTGCGCGAGCTGGACGGCGACAAGATCTACGTGCGCGGCTACCACTACGTGATGCCCTTCCACCAGTTGCGGCCGCAGCAGGTGCCCAACCGCGGCCTCGGCGGCGGCCCGCGCCACCCGATGATCGCCGGCCACATGTGGGTGCCGATGGACGACGAGAACACGATGGTCTGGAACTGGCTGCTCGTTGTGGGCGAGGAGCCGCTGACCGACGAGGAGCGGCTGGAGCGCGGCACCGGCAACGGCCCGGACTTCGTCGACGCGGCCAACGACTACCGCTCGCGCCAGGGCCGCTGGAACGACTGGGGCATCGACCGCGCCCGCCAGCGCACGGTCAACTTCTCCGGCATCGAGGGCATCAACCAGCAGGACCGCGCCGTGCAGGAGAGCATGGGGCCGATCGTCGATCGCAGCCGCGAGCACCTCGGCCCGGCCGACCGCGCGATCATCACCATGCGCCAACTGCTTCTGCAGGCCGTGCGCATGGTGCGCGAGGGCGGCGACCCGCCCGGTACGGGCGACAGCTACTACGCCCTGCGCGCCTGGGAGGCGATCCTGCCGCGCGGCACGGCCTGGCGCGACGCGCTGCTGCCGGAGATGGATCCCGACGCCGCGCGCCACGAGACGGCCGGGGTGCGTTGACGGGCGGTCTACACACCGTCACGACTGCTGCCGGCCGGCGCGCGTCGCCTACTGCCAGAGCTGCCGGCTGGCGAGCGCGGCGCCATCGGCCAGCGACTTGAGCTTCGCCCAGCCGATGTCCGGGTAGCAGCGGCCGCCCAGCCCGCAGTCCACGCCGGCGATCACGTTCTCGCGCCCCATCAGCTTCGCATAGCGGATGATGCGGTCGGCCACCAGCTCCGGCGGCTCGATCGTCGTCGTCTTGTGGCAGATCACGCCGGGAATGTAGACCTTCCCCTCCGGCAGCTTATGCGTCTCCCAGACGTGCCAGTCCAGCTCGTGCCGCGCGTCCGCCGTTTCGACGGAGTAGGCGCCGGCCTTCACCATCAGCATCAGGTCGATCACGTGCTCAAAGGGGATGTCGGTGGTGTGCGGCGTGTGCCAGCTGCCCCAGCAGGTGTGGTAACGCACGCGGTCCTCGGGGATCCCTTCCAGCGCCCAGTTGAGCGCCTCGACGCGCGGCTGCACGAAGCGGCGGTACTCTTCGATGCTCAGCGCCGGCTCGAGCATCCCGTAGCGGGTGACCAGCGCCGGGTCGTCGATCTGCAGGATGAAGCCGGCGTCCACGACGGCGCGGTAGTCGTTCTTGAAGAACGCCGCCAGGGCGTAAATGTACTCCTCCTCGCTCTTGTAGTAGTCGTTGAGCACGAAGTGGCTGAGCCAGTTCGGGCTGAGCACGGGAAAGAAGCAGTCCTCCAGCCGGGCGCCGGCGGCCGTCATCGCCGCCTTCGACACCGCGATCTCGTGCGTGATCGTGCCGATGTCGTCCGCCGCGCGAGGCGTGAGCGGTCCGGTGATCGCCGAGCGCTGCGTTTGGATGCCGAAGCCGCGGATCTCGGCGCCGGGCATCGGCGTGTTGCCCACCCGGTCGTAGATCTCCCAGAAGGCCCGGAACTCCGGCGTGCGCCGCTCCCGCTGGAAGACGAGCACGGAGGCCGGCTCGCCGGGCTTCGCCTCCCGCGTCTCGATGCCGGAGGCGCGGCTGTCGTAGTATCCCTGGTCCCGCACCTTCCAGAACTCGCCGTCGCTGAGGATGTCGACGCCGATCTCCTTTTGGCGGCGCACCATGGCGGCGATGCCGCTCTGCACCTGGGCATCGAAGGCCTGCCGATCGCCCCGCTGACGCGCGGCGAGCACTTCGGCCTGGTTGTCGGGGTTGGGCAGGCGGCCGGGGTGGGTGGTGAGGATACGGTCGCTGCTGCGGTGCATCTGCTGCTCCTGCGATCTGCCGCGGACCGCGCGGCGGTCCACAACAGCCGGTCCTACAGATGGTTTCAAAACCGGCAGTCTCGCGCTCCCGCACGCGCATCCGCCGGTATGCGTGCAGGTTTTGAAACCATGTCTTGGTCCCGTGCCTGAAGGCCACACACGGCATAGCACAGAGAGCGCCCGCTTCGCCATGCCCGGCGGGGCGCCGCTCAGGCCGCGGCCTGGCCGACGCGCACCAAATCGCCGTCCTCGCGCTTCAACAGCACGGCGTTCGTCGCCACGATGATCGAGCTGGCGCTCATCAGCAGCGCCGACCACTCCGGCTGCAACATGATGCCGAAGCGCGGGAAGAGCACGCCAGCGGCCACGGGGATCGCGGCCAGGTTGTAGATGCTCGCCCAGAAGAGGTTCTGTTTCATCTTGCGCACCGTGGCGCGCGAGAGGCGCCAGGCCCGCATAATGTCCAGCGGGTCGCTCTTCATCAAGACGACTTTCGCCGTCTCGATCGCCACGTCGGTGCCCGCGCCGATGGCGATGCCGACTTCCGCCTGCGCCAGCGCCGGCGCGTCGTTGACGCCGTCACCGACCATCGCCACGCGCTTGCCCTCGCTCTGCAACTGCCGCACGTAGCCGGCTTTCTGCTCGGGCAAAACCTCGGCGAAGACGCGTGCGATACCCAGCTCGGCGGCCACGGCCTCGGCGGTGCGGCGATTGTCGCCCGTCAGCATCGCCACCTCGATGTCCGCTTCTTTGAGCAGCGGGATCAGCCGGCGGGCGCTCGGCTTGATCGTGTCGGCCACGGCCACGAGCCCAGCGGCCGCGCCGTCGACGGCGACGTACATCGGCGTCTTGCCCGCCGCTGCAAGGGTTGCCGCTGTCTCTGCGAGTGAGCCGGGCGCAATGCCCGCGTCGGCCAGAAGCGCCGCGTTGCCGGCGAGGAGCTGCCGGCTGCCGACCTCCGCCCGCAGCCCCTTGCCCGCAATCGCGGTGAAGTTCTGCGCCGAGGCGAGCGCCAGGCCGCGCTCGCTTGCGCCGCGCACGATCGCGGCCGCCAGCGGGTGCTCCGAGCCCTGCTCCACCGACGCTACAAGCGCGAGCAGGTCGTTTTCGCGGCCGGGCTGCCAGGGGCCGGCGCCGGAGACGACGACATCCGTGAGCGCCGGCTTGCCCTCGGTCAGCGTGCCGGTCTTGTCCAGCACGATCGCATTGATCTCCGAGACGCCCTCCAGCGTGGCCGCATCTTTGATCAAGATGTTGTGCCTGGCGCCCAGCCCCGTGCCCACGGCCACCGCGGTCGGCGTCGCCAGCCCCAGCGCGTCCGGGCAGGCGATCACCACGGCGGAGATGGCGAAAGTCAGCGCCGTGAGCGCCGAGGCGCCGCCGAGCGTGTACCAGAGGATGAACGTCAGCAGCCCCGCGCCCACGGCCAGCACCACGAGATAGGCCGCCGCCTTGTCCGCCAGCCGCTGGCCCGGCGCCTTCGAGGCCTGCGCCTGCTGCACCAGCGCCACGATCTGCGCCAGCGCCGTCTCACTGCCGACTTTCGTCGCCTCCATCACGACCGAGCCGGCGCGGTTGATCGAGCCGCCGATCAGCGTGTCGCCCGGCTGCTTCTCCACGGGCACCGATTCGCCCGTGACCAGCGACTCGTCGATGCTGGTGCTGCCCTCGACCAACACGCCGTCGACCGGCACCTTGGCGCCCGGACGCAGGCGGATGCGGTCGCCCGCGACCAGCTCGCTGGTCGGCACCTCCTGCTCTTCACCGTTGCGCAGGGCGATCGCGCTGGGCGGCACGAGGTCGAAGAGGGCGCGCAGGGCATCCGTGGTGCCCCGGCGGCTCTTCATCTCCATCCAGTGGCCGAAGAGCACGAAGGTGACGAGCATCGCCGCCGCTTCGTAGAAGGTCTCGCCCTGACCGAGCACGGTGATCAGCAGACTGAAGCCCCAGGCGGCAAGCACGCCGGTGGCGATCAGCACGCTCATGTTGAGCTGCCGGTAGCGCAGCGAGCTGGCCGCGCCGCCGATGAAGGGCCAGCCCGCCCAGAAGACGACCGGCGTGGAGAAGACGAGGGCCAGCCAGTTGGCCGCGCTCATGCGCACGATCTCGATGCCGAAGGTGTTCTTCGCCAGCGGCGAGAAGAGCACGGTGGGAATCGTGAGCAGCAGAGCGACGAAGAAGCGGCGGCGCATGTCCGCCTCCATCGCCTTCGCCATCGCCGGGTCGGACATGTCGTGGCCCATGCCGCCGTGCGCCGCGTGTGCGCCGTGGTCCATCGCCGGCATCGGCATGCCGGCGTGCTCAGCCACTGCGTGACCGGCGTGCTCGGGCGCCATCACGGCCGCGGCGGCATGGCCCTCGCGCTGCATATGATCCGCGTGGCCTGCATGGTCCGCGGCGTGCCGGGCGCCGGCCGCGGTCGAGGGAAACTCGTACTGCATGCGGTCGGCGGCCGTATTCATGGTGACGGCGGCCATATCGGCGTGGTGGGCAAGCGCTTCCAGCCCGCCGCCCGTGCCGGCGTTTGTATTGCCGGCCGGCGCGCAGCGGCAGCCGCGGGCGCTCCGCGAGATCAGGGCGCTGATCTGACCGGCGTCGATCCTGCCCGCGTGAAAGGTGACGTGGACGGTCTTGCCGGCGTAATCGACGTGCACGCCGGTGATCTGCGGGTTGGCGCGCAGGGCACGCCCCGCTGCCTCGGCGCATTCCAGGCAGGCGAAATCGGCGTGGAAGGCCCCGGTTATTGGCGCGCCGTGCTGCTGCGGCGGTGCGTGCTGGTGTGCTGCGGTCATGGCTGCTGTTCTCTCTAGATAATGCCGGGACGGCGTGTGCGGCGTTCGCTTGCGATGGTGCGCTCGGCTAGCGTTGCGAGAGCGCGAACAGGTCGGCCAGCTCGGCGATGACCTGGTCGCCGCGGCCCTCGGCGAAGCCCTCGCGCACGCAGCCGTCCAGGTGCGTGCGCAGCAGCAGCGCGTCGAACTTGTCCAGCGCCCGCTTGACGGCGTAGGTCTGCTTGAGGATGTCGACGCAGTACTGGTCTTCCTCGACCATCTTGCGGATGCCTTTGATGTGCCCCTCGATGTAGGCGAGGCGCTTGAGCACCTCGCCGCGCTCTGCCTGCATGGTTCGCCTCCCGAAGTAAACCCATCCCCTCCGGGTAGGGTATGAACAGCGTAGCGGCCCTGTCAAGCGCGCGCTCGGGCGCGTCCCCTGCCGGGCATAGGGCCGCACCGCGTGCGCCCTTCGCGGCGCCGTTTGGCTCGATCCCGGGCACACCAACGGCGCGGTTCGCGGCCCGGCAAGCACGGCCGTGCTACGATCGCCCCGCCATGACGAGCACGCGCGCGAGGCCGTACGAGGTCGTCACGTTCGACTGCTACGGCACGCTGATCGACTGGAACAGCGGCATCGCCGGCGCTTTCGCCGAGGCGGCGCGGCGGGACGGCGGCGCCCTCGACGGCGCGGCAGTGCTCGCGGCCTATCACGCGATCGAGCCGGAGGTCGAGGCCGAGGCGTTCCGCTCCTACCGCGCCGTGCTGGGCGAGACGGCGCGGCGCGTGGCGGCGCGGCTCGGCTGGCCGCTCGCGGAGGATCGCGCCGGCTTCCTCGCCGAGAGCCTGCCGCGCTGGCCCGTCTTCCCCGACACGAACCCGGCGCTTGAGCGGCTGGCCGCCGCCGGCTGCCGGCTCGGCATCCTCTCCAACGTGGACGACGATCTGCTCGCCGGCACGCGCCAGCAGCTCCGTGTGCCGTTCGAGTTTGTCGTCACGGCGCAGCAGGTCGGCTCATACAAGCCGGCGCCGGGGCATTTCCTCGCGGCGCGCGAGCGGATCGGCGGGCGCGCCTGGCTGCACGTGGCGCAGAGCTGGTTTCATGACATCGCCCCGGCCGCGGCGCTCGGCGTTTCCGCGGCCTGGGTCAACCGCACGCGCGAAGCAGCAGCAGGCACGGCGCGGCCGGTGCACGAATGCTCATCGCTGTCCGAGCTTGCCGACTGGCTCGCCTGAGGGAGCGACGACCGCACGGCGTGGGCCGCGCCGTGGATCGCGCGCGCACTCGGATACCGCTCCCCTCGCGCGGCGAGTGAAGCGCGCGCCGGGGATGCGTTCCCGGTGCGGGCCAGAGGGCAATACAACCAGCGGAGCCTTGCGGAGACGGCCTACGTGCGCAGGGCCAGGGGCGGGCGTGCCGCTTACACGCGCACCGGGATCGCGCCGCCGCCGCGCCGGCTCTTCTGCTCCATGCGGCGGAAGATCGCCTCGTAGAGCCGGTCGATCGGCTTGAGGCGGTCGGTGTAGCGCGTATAGATCTCGCGCGACTCCTGCATCGTCCAGCGCTTGTCGTGGTGCACGAACTGGCGGCCGGTGAAGAGGTCGTAGGGCGGCAGCTTGCCTTCGGGCAGCAGGCTGCCGTCGCGGTCGAGCAGCGCCAGGCCACCGCCGTGGCCGTCGGGCCAGTTGATCGTAGCGGGCAACGGCGTAAGCAGGTTCGCCGTCTGGTAGTGGCTGACGCCGGTGACCCACTCGGCGAGCTGCATGATCGAGTCTTCCGTGTCGAAGGGCAAGCCGATGATCGTCATCGCCACGACGCGGAAGCCCCACTCCTTGAGCGCGATCAGATCCTTGTGCATCTGGTCGGGCTCCTGCCGCTTGTGGATCGCCTTCAGGTTCTCGGCGGAGGAGGACTCGACGCCGACGTAAAGCATCTCAATGCCCGCCTCGCGGAAGGCCTCGGCCAGCTCGGGGTCGGAGCCCAGCTCGGCGCGGTTCTGCGTGATGAAGCGCATGCCCTCGGTCAGGCTCCTCCAGCCGCGGGCGCGCTGCAGCCGGTCGTTGCGGAACTTGATCGCCCGCTTCGGCGGTGAGTGCAGGTCGTCGGAGACGAAGACGCGCACGTTGCCGTCGGGCCACTTGTAGATCAGGCCGTCGGCGGCCATGCGCTGCAGCTGCATCAGCCGCTTCAGCTCGGTCTCCGGCTCGACCATGCGGTAGCCGACGAACTGCTCGATCACCTCGCAGTAGGTGCAGCTTTCCGTGCAGCCGCGCGAGGTTTCCAGCACGCCGGCGGCCATCGGGTTCTGCGGGTTGAGGTCGCGGATCGATTCGTAATCGGGCAGCTCGACGTAGTCGGACTTGATCATGCGCCGGAAGGGGCGCTGCACCAGGCGGCCGTCCGCTAAGAAGGCGAGGCCGTCAAGCTTGTGCAGCTCGCGCGCCCGATCGGCGCCGTCATAGGTCATTAGCAGGTCGCAGAGCGGGCCAATCACGTCCTCGCCCTCGCGCTGCACGATGACGTCCATGCCGGTGAGACGCATCGCTTCTTCTGGCAGCGGCCCCATCTGCGGCCCGCCGCCCAGCACCACGATGTTCGGGTGATAGAGCTTCGCCTGCCGGGCGATCTCGTAGGCGCGGGGGGTCTCGTTGATCAGGGCGGTGACCAGCAGGATATCGGCATCGACCAGGTCTTTGTCGGGGTCGATCTTGCCACTGCGGTCCTCGAACCAGATCTCGCGCTCGTAGCGGTAGGGCGCGCCGTCGCGCTTGCTCCAGATCTCCAGCGCCCGCGAGAGGAAGAGCATGCCCTGCCGGGGAATGGCGACATACTCGAAGTTGCCGCCGGTCGAGCGTGGCTGCACGAGCACCACGCGCCTGGTTGTAGCCATCGAGTCTCCTTCCGGGATATGGCCGGCCGCCCGGCCGCGGACGCTGCTTTACGTCATTGTCACAGAGGATTGCCCGTTCGTAAACCTTTCGATAGATCCGCGGGGTGAGCGGGGCGGGTGGCTAGGGTAGCTCCTCGGTGCGGCTACGGCAGGGCGAAGTGCTCGCGGATGCGTCGGGCCGTGGTCTCGGCGCTGAGATCGCTGGTGTCGATCCGCAAGTGCGGCACGTCGAGCGGCAGTTCGCCGCCGTTGTCCCAGCAGTGCGCGGACAGAAACAGCCGTACGTACGCTTCATCGCGGCACTGGCCCGCTCAGGCGTCGGCCTCTTCGCCCTGCGCCGCGGCCCAGTTGGACATCGCCTCTTCGATCTCCTGCCACAGCTCCTGCAACTGCCGGCCCAGCTTCGCCCGCGCCTGGTGCAGCCGCGCCTTGACCGCGTTCGGCGCCACTTCAAGCTGCGCCGCCGTCTCCGCCAGCGTCAGCCCGGCGAGGTAGTAGAGCTGCACCGCCGCCTGCTGGCCGCGCGGCAAGGTCGCGATCGCGCGGCGCACGCGCTCAACCAGGTCACCGGCGACGGCCTCCTCCTCCGGCGTGGCGTAGGGCGCCACCGGCTCGTGCAGGCGGCCGGCGGCGAACAGCGCTTCTAACGACAGCGCCGCGCGTGCCCGTTGCCGCAGCCAGCGCCGGCAGATATTCAACCCGATGCCCGTGATCCAGGCGCCGAAGCGGCCCGGCGTGCGCAACGAGTTGAGATGCACCAGCCCCTGAAGCGCCGCCTCCTGGGCCGCATCCTCAGCTTCGTCCGGGTCGCCGAGCAGCCGGGCACAAAGCGCAAGCGTCATCGGCCGGTAGCGCCCGACGAGCACGCCGAACGCCCCCCGGTCGCCCTGCTGCGCAGCACGCACCAGTGTGCTGTCCGCCGCCGCGGCTGTCGCTGTCATGGCTCCCAGGTGCTGAGAAGCTTCCACTGAATAGTCGCCCGCACGGTGCACAAGGTTATATCAGCGCAGCACACGCTGGCGCAGATATACCAGACCGCGCCGCATCTCGCCATTCCTCGCGGCGCGCAGCGCCGCGGAACCCGTGTGAGCGATCTGCCGCTTGCCGGCCGGCCGTCTCTGCAAGCGAGGCGACCCGGCTGCAGTGCGCTGTTCCTGCCAACGATCGCCCCCTTCTCCCCGTGCTGGCCACTATGGTCCCGCGGTGTACACGATTCATGTGTTTCATGTGTCATGTGGTAGCAAGAGAAGGGGGTCGGGGTTATGAGGGCCACGCGCCCCCGCCCGCCGCGCCGCCCGCACCGAGCCCGCCGAGTCCACCCAGCCCCGCAAGCCCGCCCATGCCGCCCATTGCGCCCATGCCTCCGCCAAGACCGGGGAAGGGCGCGGCCGGCGCCGGCGTCAGGCCGAGCACGTCCTGGCGGGCGCGCGGCAGCGCCTCCAGCACGTCGGAGGCGAGCACGCCGGCGTCGCCCAGCTCTTTGCGCAGCAGGTCGCCGGCGGTGCCGTGCAGGAAGACGCCGCAGGCCGCCGCTTCCGGCGCCGGCAGCCCCTGCGCCAAAAGCCCCGCGATCGTGCCGGCCAGCACGTCGCCGGTGCCGGCGCTGGCCAGCGCGGGATTCGAGAACGGCGAAAGCCAGGTGCGGCCGTCCGGCGCGGCGACGATCGTGCCGGCGCCCTTCAGCACCACGACCTGCTGCCAGCGCTGCGCGGCGTTCGCCGCCGTCTCCATGCGCTTCGCCTGGATCTCGGCCACGCTCGTGCCGAGAAGGCGCGCCATCTCACCGGGGTGCGGCGTGAGCACGCCGCCCGGCGGCACCAGCGCGGACCAGCCGTCGACCTCGCTGAGGATGTTGAGCGCATCGGCATCGAAGACGAAGCCCTTCAAGTTCATGGGAATGCGGCCGAGCAGATCGGTGAACGCCACGGAGGTCGAGTCGCGGTGCGAGAGGCCGCAGCCGGCCAGCAGCACGTCGTAGCGCTCAAGCTCCGCGATCACGCGCGAGGCGGCGCCCACGGCGAGAAAGCCGTCCTCTTCGGGCAGCGGCAGAAAGGTGCCTTCGGAGAACTTCGCGGCGAGGATCGGCAGGATCGAGTGCACGCAGGCGAAGGTGACGAGCCCGGCCCCGGCCCGCGCCGCCGCCGCCGTCGAGAGATAGGCCGCGCCGACGTACTGCAACGAGCCCGTGAGCGAGAGCACCTTGCCGAACGTGCCCTTGTTGGCGCTCGCCGGCCGCTCGGGCAGGTGCTTGCGCACCCACGAGCGTTCCAGCAGCTCCAGCGGCAGCTCCTGCGCCGCCGCGGGCGGAATGCCGATCTCCACGACCTGCAGACGGCCGGCTACCTCGCGCTCGGGCGTGTAGAGGCCGAGCTTGGGATATTGAAACGTGACGGTCTGGTCGGCGGCGACGGTGTGCGCATCGACGGCGCCGCTGTCGGCATCGAGACCGCTGGGCAGATCGACGGCGAGGATCTTGGGCGGCGGCACGCTTGCGCGCGCGGCCTGCACGGCGTCCAGCACGCCGGCCAGTGCGCCCTCGATCGGCCGGGCGCGGCCGGTGCCGAGCAGCGCGTCGATCACGAGGTCGCTGCCGGTGAGCCAGGAGCGCAGCGTCGCCAGATCGGCGTCGTCCTCGGCGCTGGTAACGGGCACCTCCAACCCGCGCACGGCCTCGACCAGCGGGTCGTCCTCGCGCGGCTTCAGCAGATAGACGCCGACATTGACGCCCCAGTCGCCCAGGTGTCGCGCGGCCACCAGGCCGTCGCCGCCGTTGTTGCCCGGCCCGCAGAGCACGACGATGCGCCGCTCTTCCAGCGAGCCGAGCAGCATCCACGCCTCCTGCGCCACGGCCAGGCCGGCGTTCTCCATCAGCTCGGCGGCAGAGACGCCGGCGGCTTCGGCGGCCTGCTCCAGCCCGCGCATCTGCTCGCTCGTGACGAGTTTCATTTGAGATCTCCGCTGGTCATAGGGGGCACGCCCCCTGTCACCCCCGAATGTGAAGTCCGCTGCGCGGACGATGATTTCACTGCGGGCCTCACGCTTGCCTCGAAGAGCTCCGCTGGTCGTACGGGGCGAACCCCCTGTCACCCCCAAATCTGGCGCGGCCGGTGGCCGCGGTGCTTGCACCGTCGGGCTTCCGCCCTTCGCCGGCCAGCTCCGCTGGGCGTAGGGGACACGCCCCCTGTCACCCCCGCTGGGGTGGCTGGCGCGTTGATTCCATTGCCGGGCTTGCGCGCCAGTTTGGAGCGTTCCGACCGTCGGACGCAGAGATGGCCTTCACCCGCGGATTCAGTATCCGGGGCAGATCGCGCTCATGTCGAATCGACGCTCAGCCGCCGCGGCCGCGGGCGGCGACGCCATCGCGGGCGGCGCTTGCTTCGAGCAGGCCGGGACGCGGTGTCGCTTCCCACGCGGGCAGGCCGGCGATCAGGCCGGCGACGCTGGCGACGGCGTAGTCGTGCGAGTGCGAGAGGCTGATGTCGATCGTGCTGAGGCCGAGCTGCTCGGCGCGCTGGCGGGCGTTGCCGTGCAGCAGCACCAGCGGGTTGCCGCGGCGGTTGGGCAGGATCTCGATCTCGCGCCAGCCGATGCCGCGCACGCCCGTGCCCAGCGCCTTCATCACCGCCTCTTTGCCGGCGAAGCGCGCTGCCAGCTCGGCGACGCGGCCGCGGCAATGCTTGACCTCGCCGGACGTGTAGACGCGCTCAAGAAATCGCTGCGGGTGCCGTGCCAGCACCGCCCGCACGCGCTCGATCTCGATCACATCCACGCCGACGGTCATCGCCATCAGGATCGGGCCCCCGGCAGCTTCTTCACGATCTTGGCGCCGTTCTTGAGGCTGTCGAGATAGTCGGAGCGCGCCTGGCCTTGCTTCTGCGAGGTGAGCTGCTGCTTGATCTGGTCTTTGACCTGGTCGATCGTCTGGCCTTTGAACTGCGTGTCCTTGTTCTGGTCGAAGAACTGCTGGACGTCGGCATCCGTCACCTGCGCCTTGTCGGCCGTGAGCTTGTCCAGCAAGATATCGATGCGCAGCAGGTCGCGCGCCTCGAGCTCCGTCAGGTGCTGCGCGGCCAGCGCCTGCTGCCAGGCGTCGTCGGAGCCGAGCTGGGCCTTCGTCTCCTTGACCTTGGCGTCGATCTCATCGGGCGTGGCGCCGACGTGCTTCTTCGCCGCGTCGTTCTCCACCAGCCGCGTGTTGATCAGGTTGTCGAGGATGTCGCCGCCGTCGCCCTGGGCCACCGCCTTGTCGTAGTCGGCGCGGGTGATCTTGCTGCCGTCCACCGTGGCCACGGTCGGGCTGCCGCTGTGCGATCGCCACTGGTAGATGTTGCCCGCCGCCAGGGCGATGATCGCCACGGCCGCCAGGCCGGCCAGCGCGTAGAACAGGCCACGCCGCACGACGACGATGCGCTCTTCCACCTGCTCTTCGTCTTCACCGCCAGCCGCGTCCTCGTCGTCCGGCGCATATTCGGCCGCAAGCGCCTCGTCTTCTCCCTCGGCGTCCGCCGGTTCGTCCGTCAGCTCGGTGGGCTCGTCCACCACGGCGTCCACCACGTCCGGCTCGGCGGCGGCGCTCGCCATGGTCTCCGTCGCGGTCGCCGCGTGCTCGGCGGCGTTCCCACCTTGCCGGACGGCCGCGGCCATCTCCTCGGCCGTGCTCACGCTGCCCGCGGCCTGCGTCTGCTCAGCGTCCTGTTCCGCCACACCTTCCCCCAATCCCTGACCAATGCCGCCCGTGCCCCAACGGCACGCGGCAGTGAGCCTGCTCCGCTGGTAGCTTAGCAGAGCGCCGCGCCGTTACCTGCCTCAGCGGCGCGGCGCCGCGCGCAGGGCTGCCAGGATCTCCTCGCCGTACGTACGCAGCTTCCAGGGACCGAGCAGGCCGCCGGCCGAAAGCGCCGCGGCATCGGCGGGCGGCGCCGCGGCCAGCGCCTTCAACACGCTATTGCCGACGATCACGTCGCCCTCGACCTTGCGTTGCGCGGCGCGGGCGTTGCGCCAGGCGCGCAAGGCGTCGTAGCGGGCGAGCGCGGCCTCGTCCGGCCGGCCGCCACGCGGGGCGCGAATGGGCGGCTGGCCCGCCGCGCGCTGCACCGCGGCCAGCAGCGCCCGGCCGTAGCGCTGTGCAATGAAGGGCGAGACGCCGGGCAGCGCCGCCAGCGCCTGCTGCGTGCCCGGCCCCGCCTGCGCGACGGCGATCAGGGTGTGGTCGGGCATCACGCGGAAGGGCGGGCGGTTCAGGCGCCGCGCCTGCTCGTCGCGGAACTGGTACAGCTCACGCAGGATCGGCCGCTGCGCCGGCTCAAGATCGTAGGCGCCCTTCACGCGCCAGAAATCGTCCGGGTCGAAGCCGCGTTCCGAGGGCGGCGTGGCGGCGATGCGGGCGAACTCTTCCGCGGCCTCTTCTTCGTGGCCGCCGGCGTGCAGCTCGCGGCCAAGCTTCTCGCGCAGGGCGGGCAGATAGTGCGTGTCCATCGCGGCGTAGTGCAGCGCCTCCGGCGGCAGCGGGCGCTGCGCCCAGTCGTAACGCTGGTACTTCTTGTCCAGCGTCACGCCGAAGGCGTCGCGCAACAGATCGGCCAACCCCCAGCGCGGATAGCCGAGGATGCGCGCCGCCACCATCGTGTCGAACAGGTTGGCGAAGCTGAAGGCGAAGTCGCGTTTGAGCACGCGCACGTCGTTCTCGCCCGCGTGCATGATCTTCTCGACGCCGGCAGCGGCGAACAGCGCCGCCAGCGGCGCCGGGTCCACCGCCAGCGGGTCGATCAGGTAGTCCTGCTCGGCGGACGAGATCTGCAGCAGGCAGGTCTGGTGCCAGTAGGAATGCAGGCTGTCGGCTTCGGTATCGACGGCGATGCTGGGCAGGCGGCCCAGGCTGGCCGCGGCCTCGGCCAGGGCACCGGCGCTGCGGACGATGCTCGGCGCCACCGCCTAGCCGCGCCGGCCGCTGAGCCGCTCCACGGGCACAAGCGTGGGCACGGCCAGCTCGTGGTCCACGGCGAAGGCGCGGCCCTCCCGCGTGTACCCCTTGACGTGCGAGCTGCCCTGCCAGCGCGCGACCATGGCGCTGGCGTACACATCGCCGCAGATCGGGCAGGGAATGGTGCGGCCGAGCGGAATCACGTCGTCGGCCGCGGCGATGCGGTCGCTGCAGCAGCGGTTGACGGCGCCGGGCGCCCCGGCCTTCGGCGTGAGCTGATAGTAACCGCCGAGGTCTTCGATGCGGCATTCCAGCCGCGCCGCGCCGACGTAGACACTACCGTCCGCCGCGTACTCGATCGGCTCGCCGCAGTAGACGCAGGACCAGGCGCCGTGGCGGCCGTAGCGGTGAATCGTCTCGAAGAAGTCGCGCTCGGTGCAGGAGGGGATCACGGTCGGCTCGGCCGCCGCCGTGCGCCCGGCTGCTTCGCCGCCCCTGGCCATGCCGTCCTCCCGCCGCGCGCCTCGCGGCCGCCCCCATCGTAGCCGGACCGATCGTGCGCGGCAACGCGCCTGTTCCTGGTTTTGCAGGCGAAGCCCGTCCCTTCTCTTCATGTCACGTATCATGAGTGTCCTGAGCATGGCTCGTCCCCATGACGCGGCTCGTGCTCGGCCCACCCCGCGTCAGGCCAGGGCGCCCCGCAACCGTGGGGGACTTCCCCTGCAGGCACGGCCCGACGCAGCGGTGCGAGGCGCGCCAGGACCCCGCCGCGGCGATTCCTGCCGCGGCGGAGCCTTGACGCCGAGCAACCGTCGCGTCACGGATCAGTCCGCCGCGGCGTACTCCAGATCCTCCGCCGGATCGCCCGCTTCGGCCGGCTGGGCGCCGCGGGCGCGGCCCATCAACGCGAAGGCCGTGGCCGAGCCGAGCAGCAGCAGCACGGCGCCCACGCGCAGCACGTCCACCATGGCGCCGGAGAAGGCGGCCTGCAAGGCGCCGTGCACCCTCACTGCCAGCTCCGCGGGCAGTTGCCCGGCGCTGCTGCTCGCGGCCTGGGCGCCGCTGTTCAACGCCGTCGCCACGCTTGCCGGCAGTCCGGCCTTCGCCGTCTCCGTCACGAGGCCGCTGTGGTAGGCGGGGTTGAAGATGGCGGCCATGACGGCGATGCCGAAGGTGCCGCCGACCTCGCGGCTCATGTCGTTGATGCCGGTGGCCACGCCGCTCTTCTCACGCGGCACCGCATTCAGCACCGCCGTGCCGATCGCCGGGAAGACGAGCCCCATACCGAAGCCGAAAATCGGGAAGGCGACGACAAAGTTGTTGTAGCCGGCGCGTGGCCCCATCAGTCCGGCCCAGAGCAGCACGCCGACGCCCGCCACGGCCATGCCCACGCCCATCGGCCAGCGCGGCCCGATCTTCTCCGCGAGCTGCCCGGAGAGCGGCGCCCCGACCATGATGCCCGCCGCGATCGGCAGGATGCGCAGGCCGGCGCCCATGGCGCTGTAGCCGAGCACGTCTTGCAGATAGATCGAAGCGTAAAAGAACGAACCGAACATGCCGAGGCTGACCAGGAAGGAGACGGCGTTCGCGCCGCTGAAGCTGAGGTTGCGGAAGAAGCGCAGGTCCACCATCGGCTCACCGCCGCGGTTCATGATCGAGAGCTCGGTCACGATGAAGGCGAGCACCAGCGCCGCGCCCGCACCCAGCGTCAACACGTTGTTGCGCGTGCCCCAGTCCCAGCCCGTGTTGCCCGTCTGGATCAGGGCGTAGATGATCGCGAACAGCGCGGCGCTGCTGAGCAGTGTGCCGGCCCAGTCGATGCGGCCTTTGCTGCTGGTGTCGCGCGACTCGTGCACCGCGTACAGCGCCAGGCCGGCCACGAAGATGCCGATCGGCACGTTGACGAAGAAGACGGCGCGCCAGGAGACGTGGTCGACCAGCACGCCGCCGACCACCGGGCCGAGGGCGATCGCCACGCCGGAGATCGCGCCCCAGATCGAGATCGCCAGCGCCCGCTCGCGGCCCTCGAACGTTTCGTTGATGATAGCGAGGGTGAGCGGGAAGATCGCGGCGCCGCCGATACCCTGGATGGCGCGGAAGGCGTGCAGCGCGTTCAGGTTGGGCGCCAGGCCGCAGAGGGCCGAGGCGCTGGTGAAGACCACCAGGCCGGCGACGAAGACGCGCCTGCGGCCGAGGAGATCCCCGAACTTGCCGCCCGTGATCAACAACGCGCCGAAGACCAGCGAGTAGCCGGAGACAACCCACTGCAGACCGCTGATGCTGGTGTGCAGGCTGGTCTGGATGTGCGGCAGGGCGACGTTGACGACGGTGTTGTCCAGCAACGCCATGAACAGCGCCAGGCTGAGGGCGGCGAGCGCCCACCAGCGACGCGGATCTGGCATTGCGGCCGGCGCGGGCCGGCCGGTGACGAGCGCGGTGCTCGCTACCGCCATAATCGAACCTCCTGTTTACGCGTGCCGCGGGCGGGGAGTCGCGGCTGCTCCTGTCAATTTACAAGTAAACAGATACTTGTTTAACGGGCTGTGGTGCGTAGTGCCGAGGGCTATGGGGCCGGCGCCGCCCCGTACAAGAGTCTGCTATGGCATGTAAACAATTGCTTGACTATACTGGGGCCGGAGGCAGGTTGAACATGAGCAGCGCGAGCGGAGTCTCTGCCGTTGGAGCACCCGTGCTGGGCCTGGCGCACGTGCGCCAGCGCGACGCCGCCGCCACGCGCGAGCGCCTGCTGGCGGCGGCGGAGGCGCAGTTCGCGGCGCACGGCCTGGCCGGCAGCCGCGTGGACGAGATCGCCCGCGCCGCCGGCGTCAATGTGCAGCTAATCTACCGCTACTTCGGCGACAAGGCGGGCCTGCACCGCGCCGCCTTCGACCGCACCCTCGGCCGCCTGGCCCGGCACCTGGACGGGCCGCTGCTCGACGGCGGCGCGGGCGCCGACCCGCGCGCGGCGTTCACCCATCACATCGGCCGCTACCTGGACTTCGTCTGGAACGATCCGACCTACGCGCGCCTGGGGCTCTGGGCGCTGGCCGAGGGCACGGACCCGCACGACGGTGAACACGGCTCCGGCCTGGCCGAGCTGGAGCGCCAGTCCGAGGCCGCGGTCGCCTCCGGCATCGCCAGCGGCCTGCTGAAGCCCGAGACGGCGGCCGATCTGTTCTGCACCACGCTGATCTCGCTCTCGCTCGGGCAGTTCGGGCTGATCACCACCTGCGGCGTCTGCGGCGGGCAGTCGCGATTACAGGCGCCCGGGCAGCGCGAGCTGCTGCGCGACGTGGTGGTCGGCGCCATGCTCGGCGCCTTCGGGCGGTAGGCTCTACGCCTCGGCGGCAGCAGGAGCGAGGCGGCCGGGCTGCCCCAGCCAGCGGCTCATCTCCTCCGCCGGCATCGGCGGCGCCACATAGTAGGCCTGGCCCGCGTCGCAGCCGAGCCTGGCCAACCGCGCCCAGGTCTCGGCGTCTTCCACGCCTTCGGCCACCACCTGCAGACCCAGCGCGTGCGCCAGCTCGATCGCCGAGCGCACGATCACCGCGTCGTTCTCGTTCGTCGCCATATCCAGCACGAACGACTTGTCGATCTTGATCTCATCGACCGGCAGCCGGTGCAGGTAGGCGAGCGAAGAGTAGCCGGTGCCGAAGTCGTCGATCGCGATGCGCACGCCCGTGCCGCGCAGGTGCTGCAGCACGATCAGCGCCGCGTCGGGATCGGCCATGATGCTGCTTTCCGTCAGCTCCAGCTTCAGGCTGGCGGCTGGCAGGCCGTGCTCGCGCAGCAGGGCGTCGATCAGTTGCGGCAGGTCCGGGTCGTGCAGGTTGCGCGCCGAGAGATTGACGGCCAGGCCGGTGTTCAGCCCCTGCCGTCGCCAGGCGGCGCACTGCCCGATGCCGGCCGTCAGCACCCAGCGCGTGAGGTCATTGATCAGCCCGGTGCGCTCGGCCAGCGGCACGAACTGGTCGGGGGTGAGCAGGTTGTAACGCGGGTGCTGCCAGCGCACCAGCGCCTCCACCCGGGTCGTATGGCCGGTGGCGAAGCGCACCACGGGCTGGTAGTGCAGCAGCAGCTCGTTGGCGACGATGGCGTGGCGCAGCTCGCTGAGCAGGGCGAGGCGGCCGGGACTATGCCAGTCTACATCCGGGCTGTAGAGGGCCATGCCGGCGCCGCTGCGCTTGGCCGCGTACATGGCGATGTCGGCGTAGCGCATCAGGTTCACCGCGTCGCCCGCGTGCTCCGGGTAGAGCGCGATGCCGATGCTGCCGCCGACATCGAGCCGGTAGCCCTCGATCACGCAGGGCCGCGCCAGCGCCATCAGCAGCTTCTCGGCGGCGATGTGCGCCGTGGCGGCGCTGGCTTCGGGCAGCACCACGGCGAACTCGTCGCCGCCGAGCCGCGCCACCGTGTCCGATTCGCGCAGCACCTGCGGCAGCCGCCGGCCGACCTCCCGCAGGATCAGATCGCCGGCGTGGTGGCCGAAGGTGTCGTTGATCTCCTTGAAGCGATCGAGGTCGAGGAAGAGCAAGGCCAGCGAATCGCCCTGGCGCTGGGCCACGTGGATCGCCTGCTCCAGCCGGTCCTGCAGCAGCGTGCGGTTGGGCAGGTCCGTCAGCGTGTCGTGCAAGGACAGCCGTTCCAGGTCCTCGTCGGCGCGATGGCGCTCGCTGACGTCCTGCAGGTAGACCGAGATGCCGTCGTCCGCGGCATGGGCGTGGATCGCAAACCAGGCGCCGGTGGCAGGCAGGCTCTCTTCGAAGTGGACGGAGATCCCCTCGGCCGCGGCCCGCTGCAGCTCCTGAAAGAGCGCGGTGGCCCGAAACGCCGTGAACTCCTCCCAGATCGAGCGCCCGGCGAGGTCGGCGCGGGCGCGGCCCAGCAGCCGCTCGGCCCGCCCGTTGACGTAAGTGAAGCGCCACTCGCGATCGAGCGCAAAGAAGGCGTCGCTCATGCGCTCGAGCACGGTGGCGACGCGCGGCTCCGCCTGTTGAACGCGGTGTGGCTGTTCGGCGGGGCGGGCGGGCTGTTCCGCGCCGGTGCGCCCGCGCTCGCCCAGCTCGTGTACGATCGCGATCACATGGCGGGCCGGCGCCTCCCCCGCCGCCAGCGTGATCTCGATGGCGATCGCCGCGCCGTCTTTGGACCGCACGGTGAGTGCGGTCGGCGGGCCTGTGTCGATCGGCGTGCCCGCCGGCTGCCCCGCATTGAGCCGCAACGGCAAGAGCTCATCCAGCCGGAGACCGAGCGCCTCGCTTGCACTGCGGCCGAAGATCGCCTCCGCCGCCGGGTTCCAGAGCAGAATGCGGCCCGAATCCGCGTCGGCGACGATCACGCCCTCGCAGATGCGCGAGCTGAGAAGCCCAAAATCAGCGTCTCCGGGCTGCACGGTGGACGCCTCCGCAGCGCGCCGGTAGGACGGCGCGACCGGCGCTTTCATCGCTATCGTACAGGAAAGCGCAAGCCGGGCGTGGCGCCATCGGTTACGATCCGGGAACGGCGGCGGCCGATGGCTGCACGGCGCGGCCGCGTGCGGCACAATGGAGGCGCGACCGCCGGCGTACGGCCGGAGAACGCGCATACCTGGAGCGGACGCAGGAAGGGGCGCAGGACGCCATGGCCATGAATGAAGGGCTGCGGCAAGAACGGCACGAATCGCGGCTCTCGCACTTGCTCAGCGGCCGGCTCGCGCTCGCGGGGATCGCCGTCGTCGCCCTCGTCGTGTTCGTGTTGCAGAACCGGCGCACGGTGCGCATCGATCTGCTCTTCTGGCACGCCAATACCAGCATCGCCTGGGCGCTGATCGTGGCCGGGCTGCTGGGCGTGGCGGCCGCCCTGCTCTTTCCACGCCTGCGGCGCATGCTGTAGGCCGCCGGCGCGCCGCGCCACGGGAGGTCGGCCCTGCGATGGACAAGGAGCCATGCCGTGTCGGTGTACTGTGTTGCCGAAGTCGACGTGACCGATGTCGAAGGGTTTGCTCCGTATAGTACGGCTGTCCCGGCGACGATCGCCCAGTACGGCGGCCGCTACCTGGCGCGTGGCGGTCGTGTCGAGTCGCACGAAGGCGGCTGGCAGCCGAAGCGGCTGGTGATCGTCGAGTTCCCGAGCATGGAACAGGCGCTCGCCTGGTACAACTCCGCGGAGTACCGCGATCTCAAAGCGATCCGCCAGCGCTGCGCGGAGACGAAGTTCGTGATCGTCGAGGGCGTGAGCTGAGCGGAACGGGAGTCTTCATGCTTACTCCCGAGACGCTGCCCTGGTCCCCGGCCCAGCAGGCCGCGCGCCGCGCGAGCGAGCGGGGCGATCCCGGGTTGGAGCGTCCCCGCGGGCGTCGGAGGATATGAGGGCGATCACCTCCGGCAGCGTGGCGATGATCTGCTCCGGCTGGGCGGGGCCGCGCGGGTAGGGCAGGTTCAGCGCTTCGGCGGGGCGCAGCAGCACGGCACGCAGCCCGGCGGCGTGGGCGCCGGCGATGTCGAGGTCGGGCGTGTCGCCCACAAACAGCGCCTCGGCCGGCGCGCAGCCGGCGAGGCGCAGCGCCGCGCGGAAGATGCCCGCATCCGGCTTGCAGGAGCGCGCCGCCTCGCTGCTCAGCACGAAGTCCACGTGCGCCTCCAGCCCGCCGAGCATCACCCACGCGGCGAGCTGCGCCTCGTCCTGGTTGCTGACGATGCCCAGGCGCAATCCACGCCGGCGCAGCTGCGCCAGCGTCTCGATCGCCCCTTCGCGCAGGGCGAAGCCGGCCGCCTGCCGCGCATCGAACGCGGCCACGGCCCGCGTCACCTGTTCCTCGTCGAAAGCGAGACCCAGCGCCGAGAAGCCGGCGCGGTAGCCCTGGGCAAACAGCTCGCGGTGCAGATAGAAGGGCCGCGGCGCGTACTCGCGGAGGGCCCCTCCGATGCCGGCGCGCACGGCCTCGAACATCGCCTCGGCCGCGACGCCGAACCAGCCGGCGACCTCGGCGCAAGTGGCCCGCGCCGCCGCCTCCAGCGTGCCGAAGGTGCAGAGCGTGCCGCCGAAGTCGAACAACACCGCCCTGATCGGGCCGCTCTCGTTCACCTATTCCTTGTCCATTCGACGTCCATTCGACTGCTCCGCAGGTCTCAGGGGGCAAGCCCCCTCATACCCCCAGCACGATTGCGGCTTCGCCGCGTTGATTTGACTGTCGCCTTCCTTGAATCGTGCTCCCTCATAAACGCGAGGTCGCCGCGCGAGCCGGTGTAGACCGTGAGGTCGATCGCCCGCCAGGTCTCGGGGGTGAGGCGAAAGAGCAGGCGCGGCTCGCGGCGCATGTTCGCCAGGAACGCTTCCACACTGCCGCCGGCGGCGCCGACGTATTTTTCGGCCAGCAGGCGCGAGATCGGCCAGATATCCGTGTCCTTCGCCTCGACCGGCGCGGCGCTGCAGTCGACGGCGACGTAGCGCGTCTCCGGCTCGCGCTCCTCGATGCAGAGCGAGACGCGCGGATCCGTGAAGATGTGCTTGCACCAGACGCGCGGATAGGTGCCGCTGAGCCAGAAGGCTTCATCCCGCCAGAGGAACCAGACGGGAAACTGGTAGGGCCGGCCGTCACGCCGCAGCGTGCAAAGCACGGCGATGATCGGCCGCTGGAGGAACGCCGCGAGCACGTCGGGCTTCATGCGCGCCATCTATCTGCTCCTGCGCAGCGCGGCTGCCGCGCCCCTGAACCGTGCTCAGGCAGGGCCGGCCAGCGCCGTCTCGATCTGATCGAGGTGCTCATGTTCGTGCGCGACGATGCCGGCGGCGATCTCGTGCAGCGTCTGCGGCCCGCGCGCCTCGTGAATGCCGGTTCGGCTCCAGGCCTGCTCCGGCAGCCATGCCAGCGCGTGCAGCAGCTCCTCCCGCCGGGCGACGAAGCCCCGCACGAGCGCCGCCACCGGCAGCCGCACGTAGTCGGCAACCTCCATCCAGTCGCGGTCGTCGAAGGCGGCGAGAAACGGCTCCTCGCGCACGGCGATGTACATCAGCCGCGGCGCGATGATCGCGTCGGCGGCGCGCACGTGCGCCAGCGTCTCCGCCGCCGACCAGCCGCCGGCGAGACGCGGCCTCCGCCATGCCTCTTCCCGCTGCGCCCCTGCCAGCGCCGCCAGCCGTTGTGGTGTCTCACGCAGCCCCGCGAGCAGCGCGGCGATCTCGTCCGGGTTCATGCGTCATCTCCTGGCTGACCTGGCGCGGCGCACTCGCGGGCCGCCCCCATGATAGCGTGCGCGGCGCTGGGCGGTTGCCGCCGCGTCCGCTACGGTAAGGGCTGCGGCACGCGCTGCGCGCCTGTTCTCGGCAGTCTCACGCTGGAGTGTTCCATGCGCCTGTCACGGCTCTTCGGCAAGACGCTGCGCCGGCCGCCGGCCGAGGCCGAAAGCGCCAATCATCAGTTGCTGCTGCGCGCCGGCCTGGTGCAGCAGACGGCGGCCGGCATCTACAGCTTTCTGCCGCTCGGCTACCGCGCCCTGCGCCGGATCGAGCAGATCGTGCGCGAGGAGATGGACGCCGCCGGCGGCCAGGAGCTGCACCTGCCCGTGCTCAGCCCGGCCGAGCTGTGGGAGGAGAGCGGCCGGCTCGCCGAGATGGGCGGCATCCTGATGACGCTGCAGGACCGGCGCGAGCGCACGCTGGTGCTCGGCCCCACGCACGAAGAGGTGATCACCGATTTGGTGCGGCGCCACGTGCAGAGCTACCGCGACCTGCCGCAGCGGCTCTACCAGATCCAGACGAAGTTCCGCGACGAGGCGCGCCCCCGCGGCGGCCTGCTGCGCGGGCGCGAGTTCGTGATGAAGGATCTCTACAGCTTCGATCCGGACTGGGAGGGACTGGACGCGAGCTACGCGGCGATGCTGGCGGCCTACACGGCGATCTTCGCGCGCTGCGGCGTGCCGGCCGTGCCCGTGCTGGCCGACTCGGGCGCGATCGGCGGCAAGGAGTCGCAGGAGTTTCTCTATCTCTGCGAGGCCGGCGAGGACGAGGCGCTGATCTGCCCCAACGGCGACTACGCCGCCAACGCGGAGAAGGCGGCATTCCGCAAGCCGCCGCTCGCCGCCGAGGCGCCGCGGCCGCTGGAGCAGATCGCCACGCCCGGACAGAAGACGATCGAAGACCTTATGGCGTTTCTCGGCATTCCCGCCACGCGCACGCTGAAGGCGGTGTTCATGGAAGCCGACGACGCGCCCGTGTTCGTCGCCATCCGCGGCGACATGCAGGTGAACACGGTGAAGCTCGCCAACGCGCTGCACGCGGCCGAGCTGGCGCCGATGGACGAGGCGGCGGTGAGACGGTACGAACTGGTGGCCGGCTCGGCCGGGCCGGTGGGGCTGGCCGGCATGCGCATCGTCGCCGACGAGGCATTGCTCGCTTCGCCCAACCTCGTCACCGGCGCCAACAAGCCCGACCTGCACCTGCAAAACGTCAATTACGGCCGCGACTGGCAGGCGGAGATCGTCGCAGACATCGCGCTGGCCCGCGCGGGCGACGCCTGCCCCGTCTGCGGCGCCGGCTTCGCGCTGCGCCGCGGGCTGGAGCTGGGCCACATCTTCAAGCTGGGCACCCGCTACAGCGAACGCATGAACGCGCGCTTTCTGGACGAGCGCGGCGAGCAGCAGCCCTGCATCATGGGCTGCTACGGCATCGGCATCACGCGGCTGCTGGCGGCGGCGATCGAGGCGAACCACGACGAGCGCGGCATCGTCTGGCCGGCGGCCATCGCGCCCTACGCGGCGCACATCGTGGCGCTGAACGTGGACCGGCAGGAGGTGCGGCAGGCGGCCGAACGGCTCGACGCCGACCTGCGCCTGGCCGGCGTCGAGGCTCTGCTTGACGACCGCGTTGAGGCGGCCGGCGTGAAGTTCAACGACGCCGACCTGCTGGGCATGCCGCTGCGGCTCACCGTCAGCCCGCGCAATCTGGCGAACGGCGCGGTTGAGATCCGCCGCCGCGCCGGCGGTGAGACGGAGCTGGCGCCGCTGGACGCGGCGGTGACGCGGGTGAAGGCGCTTGCCCTCACCCCCGTCCCCCTCTCCCAATCCTGGGCGAGGGGCGATGGGCGCAGCACGACGCGGCCGGCGTCAGGTTAACCGTAAACCCGTCGGAACGCCCTGCGCAGGATCGTCTCCTTCCCCCAGGATTGGGGGAAGGAGAGACGAGAGGATGAGGGCCGCGTCCACCGCCCGCGCTCAGACGTGCTGGTCGTAGCGGGGCGCTTCGCCGCCGCGCATGCCGCGGTGGCCACGGCTCAGATCGCCCAGGTGCGAGGTGTCGTTGACGAAGCGGATGCGCGGCCGGCCCATGCGCACGTCCACCCACGAGACCGAGGTGTGATCGATCGAGAACGACATCCAGCCGGCGAAGGGGATGCCCAGCAGGTGCAGCAGGATCGCGTTGATCGTTTCGCCGTGGCAAACGACGACGACGTTGGTCTTCTCGTCGCGGTGCCGGTCCCAGACGTGCTCGACGAAGGCCTCGGTCACGCGCTCGTAGAAGGCGTTCGGGCCCTCGCCGCCGAAGGGCGCGTAGTCGAGCAGCGGGCTGGGATTCTTGTAGTACTCGGGCCAGCGCTGCCTGCGCTGCGAGAACGGCGTGCGGCCCAGGTCGCCGGATCGACGGCGCCGAGCCCCGGCTCCTCGATCGCTTTCACGCCGGCGGGCGCGGCGATCGCCTGCGCCGTCTCCTGCGTGCGCTTGTAGGGCGTGGTGATCAGGTGGTTGATCTTGAGCCTGGCGAAGCGCTCGCCCACCCGCGCCGCCTGCTCGCGGCCCAGCGCCGAGAGGGGAAAATCGGTCTGCACGGCGTCCTCGGGAATCTCCGACTCGCCGTGCCGCACGAGATAGAGGTCCATGGCGCTCCCTTCGGTCGCGCGGGTATCGGGTCTGGGGTATAGGGTGTAGAGAGGGGCAGGCCACCCCACACCCTGTACCCCAGACCCTGAACCCTAGCGCGGCGGCATGCGCAGGGCGGCGTCGAGGCGGATCGTCTCGCCGTTGAGCATCGGGTTCTCCACAATCGCCTTCACCAGCGCCGCGTACTCGCTGGGCAGGCCCAGGCGGTGCGGATGGGGCACGTCCTTCGCCAGCGCCGCACGCACGTCCGCCGGCAGGCCGGCGAGCATCGGCGTGTCGAAGATGCCCGGCGCGATCGTCATCACGCGGATCTGCTGGCTGGCCAGGTCGCGGGCGATCGGCAGCGTCATGCCCACCACGCCGCCCTTCGAGGCCGCATACGCCGCCTGGCCGATCTGGCCGTCGAAGGCCGCCACACTGGCCGTGTTGACGATCACGCCGCGCTCGCCGTCGACCGGCTCCTGCGCCGCCATGCGCGCCGCCGCCACGCGGATCGTGTTGAAGGTGCCAATCAGGTTGATCGTGATCACGCGCGAAAACTGCTCCAGCGGCAGCGGGCCGTCGCGCGAGATCGTGCGGCCGGCCGTGCCCACGCCGGCGCAGTTGACGACGATGTGCAGGCCGCCGAGCTGCTCGAACACCGCGGCCACGGCAGCGGTCATCTGCTCGCCGCTGGTCACGTCGGCCGGCGTCCAGATCGCCTTGCCGCGGCCGGCGCTCAGCTCCGTGGCGACCTGCTGGCCCGGCTGGCTCGACAGGTCCACCAGCGCCACCGCGGCGCCGTTTTCGACCAGCAGCTCCGCCGTGGCGCGGCCGAGCCCCGAGGCGCCGCCGGTGATCAGCGCCGCTTTGCCCCTGATGTTCATACTGCCTCTATCAGTCCTTTCGCGTGCGCGGCCGGGGAACGAGGGAGCCAGGAACGAGGAGCAGGGCAAGAACGTCCCCTCTTTCCTTGTATGCGCCGGCCGCTCACTTGATCGCCACGGCGTTGGGCGGCGAGCCGATGCCGCCGGGCACGTGCAGCGGCGCGCTGGCGAGGAAGCAGTCGTAGACACGATCCTGCGCACAGGCCGCGGCCAACGCTTCCAGATCCCACATCTCGCCGAAGGGCATGCCCAAATACGCGAGGGCGCGCACGTGCAGCCAGCCGGTGGCCGGGTCGGTGGGGTTGAACTCCACTGCCGGGCTGTCGCCGGCCACGGCGGCGATGCGGTGGTCCCACAGCCAGGCGGCCATCGCCATGCTCGCGTCGAGGCCGGGGAAGGCCATCTCGCTCTGCATCCGCTCGCGCGCAGCGCGGTCGGCGGCCAGGTAGTGCTCGGTCCAGCCGCTGCGGATCAGCAGGATGTCGCCCGCCCGCACCTCGACCTTCTCCACCTCCGCGACTTCCTCCACCAGCTCCGGCGGGATACGGAACGGTGTAGCGGCGTCGATCGGCTGGCCCTTCGCCCGCTGGTGGCGCGCCACGTCCAGCAAGACGGCCCGGCCGCAGATGCCGCGCCGCGCCCAGTGCTCGATGCCGTTGCGCTGGCCGGTGCGCACCTGTTCGCGCGTGGCGAAGTTGTAGAAGCCGTAGCGCGGGTGTCCGGCGTGCGCCAGGCTGTCCCACTGGCTGGAACGCTGTGGGTAGAAGTTGTCCAGCCAGTCGTCCATCGCCACGCCGCCGGCCATCTCCACCACGCTGTGCGTGTGGGCGCCGCGGCCGAAGAGCGGCGGGTCGGGCAGGTCGATGCGCCAGTTGAGGCCGAAGCTCACCCCCGTGCGGATGCTGGCCGCCGCGGCCTTGACGCGCTCCGGCGTGAGGAAGTTGACCGTGCCGAGCTGGTCGTCCTTGCCGAAGAGGCCCCAGTTGGTGCCGCGCGGGGCGTCGGTGCGCTCGGAAAGCTCCGCGTAACTCGGCAGGCCGTCCGGTGGGGGAAGTGCTGCTGCCATGGCGGCGCTCCTTCGCGGCCGGCGGCGCCGGCCTTGTTCACAGTAGCGACAATAGCGGCGCACGCCCGTTCACGCACGCCCTGCGAGCGGCGCGGCAGTTGCCGTAAAGCTATGTTGCCTGCCCGATCGCCCCTGTAAGCTAGGAGAGCACAGGCGGGCGGCGCCGGCGCGGCCGTGGTGCGCCCGTGCGGGAGGCCGTGTGCCGCGCTTCGGGCTGCCGATCGGCGAAGACAAGTTCTACAGCCTGCTGGGCCAGGCCGCGGACAACCTGGTCGCCTCCAGCGCCCTGCTGGTGGAGACGATGGCCGACTTCGCCCACCTGCAGATGCGCGCCGAGCGCATGCGCGAGCTGGAGCACCAGGGCGACTTCCTCACGCACCAGATGATGAACCAGTTGCAGCAGAGCTTCGTCACACCGATCGACCGCGAGGACATTGCCCACCTCGCCCAGGGTATGGACGATGTGCTGGATCATATCGAGGCCGCCGTCACGGCGCTCTGCGACTACGAGATCCCGGAGCCGACGCCCAGCGCCCGCGACATGGCCGACGTGATCCAGCGCGTGAGCGCCGCCCTGCAGCAGGCGATGGGCTTCATCCGCCGGGCGGACCTGCGCTCGGTGCTGCCGATCACCGTCGAGATCAACCGGCTGGAGAACCAGGGCGACCAGCTCTTCCGCGCCGCCATGCGCGATCTCTTCCTGAACGAGCGCGACGTGCGCGACATCATCAAGTGGCGCGAGGTCTACGACGAGCTTGAGGCCGCGACGGACAGCGCCGAGGACGTGGCGAACGTGATGGAAGGCGTCGTGCTGAAGTACGGCTGAGCCATGCCCGGCGCCGCTCTGCGGCGGCCGACGGTTCGAAACCGCCGCACGAGGAATGGCCGGTGGACCTGGCGCTGCTCGGCGTGATCCTGATCATCGGCGTCGCGCTGGCGTTCGACTTCATCAACGGCATGCACGACGCGGCCAACTCGATCGCCACGGTCGTCGCCACCCGCGTGCTGCGGCCGTACCAGGCGGTGATCTGGGCCGCCTTTTTCAACTTCGTCGCCGCCTTCACCTTCGGCGTCAACGTCGCCAACACCGTGGGCAAGGGCACGATCAAGACCAGCATCGTGGACGAGCGGCTGATCCTCGCCGCGCTGATCGGCGCGATCGTCTGGGACATGCTCACCTGGTACTGGGGGCTGCCCAGCAGCTCCTCGCACGCGCTGATCGGCGGCCTGGTGGGGGCGGGCGTGGTCAAGGCCGGCTGGAGCGCCGTGGTGGCGGAGGGACTGAAGAAGACGGGCATCTTCATCGTCGTCTCGCCCATCCTCGGCTTCGTGCTGGCCACGCTGATCGCCTCACTGCTGCGCTTCGTCTTTCGCAACACGCGGCCCTCGCTCGCCAACCCGGTCTTCCGCCGGCTGCAACTGCTTTCCGCCGGCGCCTATTCGCTGGCGCACGGCACAAACGACGCGCAGAAGACGATGGGCATCATCGCCGTGCTGCTCTTCTCCACCGGCCACATGGGCCACACCTTCCATGTGCCGATCTGGGTGATCCTCTCCGCGCACCTGGCGATCGCGCTCGGCACGCTGGCGGGCGGCTGGCGCATCGTGCGTACGATGGGCTCACGCCTGACCACGCTCGAACCGTACGGCGGCTTCAGCGCCGAGACCTCGGCCGCCGCGAGCATCATCTACGCCGCCCGCCTGGGCGTGCCGGTCAGCACCACGCACACGATCGCCGGCGCGATCGCGGGCGTCGGCTCGGCGCGGCGGGCCTCGGCGGTGCGCTGGCGGCTGGCGCAGTCGATCGTCTGGGCCTGGATCGTGACCATTCCCGCCGCGGCCGTGGTGGCGGCCGCGGCCTGGCTGCTGCTGCGGCTGCTGCCGGGGGGCTGATGAGGTGACAGATGACAGGTAACAAGTTGCAGGGGAGCAGCAGCGGGGACTGTTCCCTGTCTCCTGTAGCCCGTCAGCTGAGACGGAGGCGCGGCCGATGACCTGGGCACGGCTCGGGCGAGAGGCATTGCTAGGCTTGCTGGCGCTCGTCTGCGCGGCCGTCGTCATCCTGCCCATCCTCTGGCTGACCAACCTGGCCTATCACGCGGGGCTGTACGCTCTGCTGATCGCCATCTGCGCGGCGGGCGTCGTGCTGCTGGCCTACCAGGTGCGGCTGCGCCCGGCCCTGCGCGAGCCGGCCTTCCGCGCCGCGGCGGGCATCGCCGAGGCCTTGCGCGGCCCGGAGGTAGAGGCGCCGCAGCGGTCCTCGGACGCGGCCTTCCGCGTCTGGGGCGGCGTGCCGATCGCCCTGCTGCACGTCAGCCTGCACCGCCCGGCCGACGGTACCCCCACGGCGCTGGCGGAGACGCTGTGCCGCTACGTGCGCGAGCGCGCCGCGCACACGGCGACGTTGAACTGGGCGCTCAGCGAAGTGGGGGGCGAGCGCTTGCTGCTGCTGCAGGAGCCGGAGCAAACCGCGGCGCCGATCGCGCCGCTGCGCGGCACGCTGGCCAGCACCTGCCGGCTCGAACAGAGTTTCTACCATCTGTGGAGCGTGAACGGTCCGGCCAGCTATGAGGAGCCGGTCGCCTTCGCCACGGTGCTGCTGGCGCAGGCCGTCTCCGGCCATGAGCCGGAGTTGCACGACCTCGCGGTACGCATGGCCGAGCGCGTGGCACAACTGCCCGATGTCGCGGGCGTCGAGGTCTTACAGAGCGAAGCGCGCGGCACCGAGCCGCCCTACTTCCTCTGGCTGGCGGCCGGGCGCTCGCGCGCCGTGCGGCGGCGGGTCTACCTGGCGCTGGAGCCGGCCTCAGCAGCACAGGGCATCGCCTGGTCGATCGATCGCTACGACCTGCTCGCCTGCGACGCCTACGCCACGCTCGAAGGGAGAGCGGAGGGCGCGGGGCTGCGGGCGTAGGCAGGAAGAATGAGAGGAGCGAAACGAGTCACCCCACTCGTTCGTCGGCCGCCCGGCCGGGCGGCAGGCGCAACGTCCGTCTGGCCGTGTCTCCGCGTGTGTCGATCGGCGCCGGATGATGTACTGTAGCCCTGTGCCGCGCCGCAGATCGCGCGGCAGCGGGGAGCGCGGAGCATGCCTGGTCCGCTGGCCCTGGCAGGCTCCGGCGAATTTCTGCCGGAGATGGAAGCGACCGACCGGCTGCTGCTGGACGCGGCCCTGCCCGCGGCGGGATATGCCCTGATCGTACCCACTGCCTCGGCGCTGGAGCCGGGCATGCCGGAGGAGTGGGCGGATCGCGGCATCAAGCACTTCCGCGACCGGCTCGGCATTCCGGCGCAGGCGGCGCTGATCCTCGACTATGAGATGGCCGACGAGCGTTTCGTGCCACTGGTACAAGCAGCTCGTTTGATCTACTTCTCCGGCGGTAACCCGCAGCACCTAGTGAAGAGCATGGGCGGCAGCGCCTTCTGGGCGGCGGTGCTGGCACGCTGGCACGAGGGCGCCGCGCTGGCCGGTTGCAGCGCCGGCGCGATGATGCTGGGCGAGGTGCTGCAGAACATCGTCGGCCGCTCGGCGGAGACGCCCATAGCGCTGGGCGTGCTGCCGGGCATCAGCGTGATCCCGCACTTCGATCGCATCGAACAGTTCCGCCCCGGCGCCCTGGCCGCCGTGCGCGAGCGCCGGCCGCGGGGCATTACGCTGCTGGGTGTCGATGAAGTCACCGCCGCGATCTGCATCGACGGCGCCTGGTCGGTGAGCGGGCGCGGCAAGGTGCTGATCGTCGGCGATGACGGCGAGCTGACCTGCAGCGCGGGCGAACGGCTGCCGCTGGCCTTACCGGCGACGGCGGGCTGAGCGTCGTCGCGAATCCGCCAGACGCACAGCCCCCCCGCGGGCGGATTCTCGACGATAATCGTGGTGCATTCCGCCGCTGCACGGTATCGGTGACAGGTGACAGGCGCCAGTCTCGGCCACCACCCCTGTGCCCCGTCACCTGTCATCTCGGGCGGGAGAAGTCATGGGTCCGTTCCAGTTCTTCAACACGCTGAACCGCCGCGTCGAGCCGTTCGCCCCGCTGCGGCCGCCCGCGGTGCTGATGTACACCTGCGGACCGACCGTCTACCGCCCGGTGCACATCGGCAACCTGCGCTCCTACCTGATGGCCGACTGGTTGCGGCGCGCCCTGGCCCGCGGCGGCTACGAGGTGCGCCAGGTGGTGAACATCACGGACGTTGGCCACATGCGACAGGAGCAGCTCGACCGCGGCGAGGATAAAGTTGTGGCCGCGGCGCTGGCTGCCGGGCAGACGCCGGCCGAGATCGCCGCCTTCTACACGCGCGGCTACCTCGACGACCTGCAGACGCTGCACATTCTGCCCGCGGCCGTGAACCCGAAGGCCACCGAGCACGTGCCGGAGATGATCGCCCTGACCCAGCGGCTGCAGGAGCGCGGGCACGCCTACGTGGCCGGCGGCAACGTCTACTTCGACGTCGGCTCCTTCCCGCGCTACGGTCAGCTATCGGGCAACACGCGCGGCGAGGCGCTGGCCGAGGGCGTGCGCGTACAAACCGACCCGCTGAAGCGCGACCCGCGCGATTTCGCCCTCTGGAAGGCGGCGGAGGCCGATCGCACGCTCAAGTGGCCGAGTCCCTGGGGCGACGGCTTCCCCGGCTGGCACATCGAGTGCTCGGCGATGGCGATCAAGCACCTCGGCGCCCAGCTCGATCTGCACACCGGCGGCGTGGACAACATCTTCCCCCACCACGAGGACGAGTGCGCCCAGAGCGAGGCGGCGACCGACCTGCGCTTCGTCGGGCACTGGCTGCACGGCCAGCACCTGCTCGTGGACGGCCTGAAGATGGCGAAATCGACCGGCAACGCCTACACGCTGGCAGAGCTGGCGGCGCGCGGCTTCGATCCGCTCGCCTTCCGCTATCTCTGTCTCACCGCGCACTACCGCCATCAGCTGAACTTCACCTTCGAGGCGCTGCGTTCGGCGCAGCAGGCGCTGAGCCGCCTGCGCGAGCGCGTCTCACTGGCGGCGCCGCGCGCCGATGCCGCCTGGGCGCGGCCCTGGCTCGAACGCTTCGAGGCGGCGCTTGAGCACGACCTCAACCTGCCGGAGGCGCTGGGCGCGGTCTGGCAGATGCTGCACGCGCCCGGCGAGGAAGCGGCCAAGGTCGCCGCCCTGCTCGAGGCGGACACGGTGCTTGGGCTCGACCTTGAGGCGGCACGCGAGGAGCGGCTGCCCGCGCCGATCGCCTCGCTGGTGCACGTGCGTGAGCGTGCCCGGCGGCACCACGACTTTGTCCGTGCCGACAGCCTGCGCGAGGTGCTTCACGCCCGGCAGTTCGAGGTACACGATCGCGGCGACTCGACCTTCGCGCTGCCGCATCCGCCGCCGCCCGCCGAGCAGGGCGTCACCCGCGCGGAGGAGATCGCCTCGCGCCTGCACGAGCCCGACGCCTGTGAGGTCACCATCGGCCTGGTCATCAACAACGCGGCGGATGATCTGCTGCGCTGCGCCCGCAGCATCCTCAGCGCCTGCGCCGGGCGCGCCTTCGAGCTGCTGGTGATGGACAACGGCTCGACCGACGACACCCGCGCCCGGCTGGACGAGCTGGCCTCGGCCGAGCCGCGCCTGCACGTGATCCGCGCCGACCACAACCTGGGCGAGGGCGCCGGCCGCAACGCCGTGTTGAAGCAGGCGCTCGGGCGCACCGTCGTGCTCGTGGACACCTGCATCGAGTTCAGCGGCGACCCGCTCGGCCCGCTGCTGGCGGCGCTGGAGCAGCCCGGTGTGGGCGCGGCGGGCGCCTACGGACTCGTCGCCAACAGCCTGCACTGCTTCGACCCGGCCGAGGGCGAGCCGATCGACGCGCTCGAAGGCTACCTCGTCGCCCTGCGCCGCGCCCGCGTGGCCGAGGTCGGCCTGATGGACGAGAAGTACCGCTTCTACCGCAACCTCGATCTCGACTACAGCTACCAGATCCGCGAGCACGGCCTGCGGCTCGCCGCCGTGCCGAACCTGCCGCTGATCATGCATCCGCACCGCGTCTGGCACAGCCTGAGCGATGAGCAGCGCGACTCGCTGAGCAAGAAGAACTTCAACCGCTTCCTGCACCGCTGGCGCGAGCGCGCCGGCCAGCGCGTGGCCGTGGCCGGCGGCGCCGGCAGCCAGCGGTGAACGAGCCGCCGCTGCGTGTGCTCTTTCTCACGCCGTATTACAAGCCCTATCTCGGCGGCATCGAGCGGGTGATCGAGCGGCTTTCGGCCGGCATGCGGCGCCGCGCCGACGTCGCCGCCGTCGGCGTGCTCACCACGCACTTCGAGTTTCCCCGCCACTGGATGGAGGGGCTGCCGGCGCGCGAGCGGATGGACGGCGGCGTCGAGATCATCCGCCTGCCGGCCTGGCCCAGGGTGGCGCCGCCGTACTTCTCCGTGCCGCTCGTCTGGTTTCCGCCGCGGGCGATCGGCGCGGCAATCCGCGCCTTCCGCCCGAACGTGCTGCACTGGGTGGGCGACGGCTGGTTCTGGGGGCATTACTTCAGCGCCCGCAGCGCGCCGCCGGGCACCGCCGTGATCTTCTCGCCCTCGTTCCACACGCTGACGCGGGACAAGTTCTGGCTGCAGCCGGTCAACATCGCGCTCTGCCGCCGCGCCGACCGCGTGACGGCGCTCTCACCGCTGGAACGGCGCGCCGTGCATCGCACCTACCATGTGCCAGCGCGCAAGCAGGTGGTCGTGCCCTGGGGCGTCGATCCGGACGATGCGCCGCCGGAGCCGCGGCCGGCAGGCGCGCCGCTCACCGTGCTCTGCGTCGGCCGCCTGGGCGAGCACAAGAACCAGCAGTTCCTGATCGAGGCCTTCGCCGCCGCCCAGCCGCGACTGCAGCGGCCGGCGCGGCTGGTGCTCGTCGGGCGCGACGAGGGCGGGCAGCAGGCGATCGAGCGCCAGGTCCGCGACCTTGGCCTTGCAGACAAAGTCCTGATCACGGGCGAGCTGACGGACGCGGAAGTGCGCGCCTGGTACCACCGCGCGGACCTCTTCGCTCTGTTCTCACACTACGAGGCGTTCGGCCTGGTCTTCTTCGAGGCGATGGTCGCCGGCGTGCCCGTGCTCACGCATCGGGTGGGCGCCAACGCGCAACTGCTGCGCGAGGGCGCCACCGTCTGCCCGGAGCACGATCGCGCCGCCGCGACGGAGAGCCTGGTGCGGCTGCTCAACGATGACGCGGAACGGCAGCAACTCGGCGCCCAGGCGCGCCGCTACGCCACGACCTTCACCTGGCCGCCGGTGCTGGAGCGCTTCGTCGGCCTCTACCGCGAGGCGCTGGCCGAGCGTGAGGCAACAGGGAACCGGGAATAGAGGCTGTGGGGCGCAGCATTCGGCCGAGGAACAAGAACCCCTATTTCCTCTTCATTCGGCAAATGGACGACGCCGCGCCGCCGGTTAGCGGAACGCGGGCATCACCTGCCGCGCTACCAGCTCCATGCTGCGCACGGCGTCGCGCGGGCGCTGGCCGGGGAAGATCGCCCACCAGAAGACGCGCTCGATCGGCGCCACGGCCAGTGTCTCGCGCAGCGAGGCGACCGCCTGCTCCGGCGTGACGAACATCTGCGGGCTGCGGGCGCGCAGGTCGGCCACGCTGTGCGGCGGCGTCTGGCCGGCGACGCTCATGCCCGCGGCGCTGAACCACTGCTGATACTGCTGCGCCCGGTGCAGCGCGAACTCGCCCAGATCAGCCCAGGCCTCGTCCGGATCCTCCACCACCGCCGTCCAGCGCGTGCCGGCGGCGATGTGCGGCCGCTCCGCCTCTTCCGGTCGGCCGGCCTCGCGCAGGGCATCGCGGTAGGCGGCGATCAGCGTGGCGCCGGCGCCCGCCAGCAGCACGCCGTCGCCCTCGCGCGCCGCGCGGCGGATGGCGGGCTCGCTGAAGCCGCCGAACCAGATCGGCGGATGCGGCCGCTGCACGGGCTTCGGCGTGACGCGCAGGTTCTCGTAGTGGAAGTGGCGGCCGCTGAAGCTGAAGGTGTCTTCCGTCCAGGCCTGCTTGATCACGGCGATCGCTTCGTCCGTGATGCGGCCGCGACGGTGGTACGCCTTGCCCAGCGCCTCGAACTCATCCGCCTTGTAGCCCACGGCCGGGCCGAAGATGAAGCGCCCGCTGGAGATCACGTCTACCGTGGCGGCGTCTTCGGCGATGCGGATCGGGTCGTGCAGCGGCAGCAGGAGGATGTTGGTGCCGATCGTCACGCGGCTGGTGCGGGTGGCGATCGCGGCGCAGATCGGCAGCAGCGAGGGCGAGTAGCCGTCTTCGACGAAGTGATGCTCGCTGGTCCAGATGTCGTCGAAGCCCAGCGCCTCGGCCTGCTGGATGTGCTCGAACGTCTCGGCGTAGAGCCGATCTGCCGGCTGCTGCCGGCGCGGCGGGTTGCGGAAGTCGTACCAGAGGCCGAACTTCAACGGCATCGCGTCTGCTCCGCGGGAGGTGACGGGTGACTGGTGACAGGTTACAGGTGAGCGAGAACAGGGAACAGGGATTGGGCCGGCGGCGCCGGCCGATCGGATCAGCGTGCAGGCACGCCGCCACAAGCCAGCCATCTGTCGTCATCCAGCGGCAGACACGGATCGCCAACCACTGCGCTGGTCCAACCTCCTCAATCCTGTAACCTGTCACCTGTAACCTGTCACCTTGCAGGGCGATCGATGTCCGAGCACCAGGTCGAGCGCCGGGCTGCCGAGGCGGCGGCGCAGGCGGAAGACACTTACCGTCTGCGCGTCACCGATGCCGTGCTCTCCGAGCTGGTCGGCGTCTGCGACGACAGCGATTTCAGCATGGCCGTGACCGTGCAGGCGGGCGGCTTCCTCGTCAGCGGCGTGCTGGTGAGCATGGTTGCCTACTTCCGCGGCCTGGCGGAGCTGGTGCGCGGCGCCGGCGGCGGCGAAGCGCCGCAGGAGACACTTGAGGCGGTGGCCGGGCTGTTCGACGGCTTCGGCGGGCAGCAGGAGGCACGGCGCGAGCGGCGGCTGCGGCTGCTGCAAAACGAGCGCGCCCCCACCGAGCCGGAAGACCGCGTGCGCCCCGCCTATCTGCACCTGCAGGACGCGCGGCTGATCGGCCCCGGCGGCGAGATCGCCACCGTCCCCTTCTGGCGCGGCCGGCTGGACCACATCGACGCCTTCTGGCTCGGCAGCCTCAGCCTGCGCCCCCCCGGCGCATAGCCAACCCAGCCGAGACGCAGGTTCAGCAGCCGCAATGCCGCCAGTAGATCGTGGTCATCGGCGGCTATCCGGTCGTTCGCTAACGGCACGATGCGGGCGCCGCTGAAGAGCGCCCAGCAGCTCAAGCCGGCATCGAACCGGCTGGGGTAAGCGATGCCCTGGTAGCCGTGCTTGTACGCCCAGCCCGCGATGGCCTGGGAGACTGCGCGGCGACGCGTCACGGCGTCGCCCAGATCAAAATCCTCGAGAGCAAGCTCGGCCCAGCGCGCCGCCAGATTCGCGCGCAGCGCTTCGCGCGTGGAGAAGGCTCGCAGGTCCAGCCATTGCTGGCCGGCCCTGAGAGAGAAGGCGCCGATGCGCCGCGCGGCTAACCAGGCGGACGGCACCGTGCCAGCAGGAGCCTCTTCCGCGGCATCGGGGTCGGCGGGGAGGGACCGCGCCAGGGCGATCGTCCGCACGTCAGGCCGCAGCGGCGCCAGCGTCTCGACGAAGCAGGCAAGCCGCTGTTCTCCGGCATACAACACTTGGAAGCGCCCCGCTGGATCATCGAAGCGGTTCATGCCGGAGTATTCGGGCGGAGGCCACGCCAGTGGATCGGGATAGCGGCCGATGCGGAAGAACGGGCCGGCCGGCACAGCGAGCACGGCACCGGACATCAGCCGCTGTACGCAAAGGCGCGGGCCGCATCCATGACCTTCGCCGGCTCGTGCGTCAGCGCCAGTGCCGGGGATTCGTCCTCAAGCAGAGGATTCATGCCGACAAACCAGGCGCGCACGACGCCGGGATCATCGACCTGGAGCAGGAGTTGCGCGACCTGGAAGGCAGAACGCAGGCGTCTTGCGGCTGCGGGGTGCGGCTCGCGTTCGCCACGCGCCCACTGGCCAACCGCCTTGGCGTCCTTGATGCCGGCGATGACTGCCGTGATCTGCTGACCAAGCACGCTCTGCAAGGCAGCGGCGACCTCGGATATGGCTGCCTTCGTGGCCTGCCGGTGCGCCAGCTGCTCCATCGCCGTCGTCATGGCGGTACCCCACACGCAGAACCAGCACGCGATTCAGGATTAGTATACCGCCAAAAACGTGGCCAGAAATCCACCGCGAAACGCCCGTGCGACCCCATACCACGCGGGCCGGCACATCGACGCCTTCTGACTCGGCAGCCTCAGCCTGCGCCCCGCCCCGCGGTTGAGGTCCTGCGGTCGATGGACGTCCTTCGCTGCTGCTCGCGGCGGCCGGGCGGAATGGTACACTCCGGCTGGCGCGCAGCCAGCGCGGGGAGGCATAGGCGATGACCATCGAGGCCCGTTCCGAGCGCAGCCCCTACGATCCCGCCGCCATCGATGCGGAGACTGCTGCGTTCAACGCAAAGCTCGAAGCGCTGATGGCCGGCGTCACACCGACCTATCTGCGCCAGCCGCAGGAGGTGCGCGACGAGCGCGAGGCGGGCGGCGGCACCTTCGGCCCGATCGTCACCTCCGAGCTGGCGCAGGAGCGCACGATCGCCGGCGTGCCCTGCCGCCTCTTCCTGCCGGAGACGGTGCAGGGCGTCTATCTGCACATCCATGGCGGCGGCTGGGTGCTGGGCCGGGCGCATCACAGCGACGTGCGCAACGAGCGCATCATGCAGAGCTGCAATCTCGCCGTGGTCAGCGTGGACTACCGCCTGGCGCCGGAGCATCCCCATCCTGCCAGTCAGGACGACTGCGAGGCCGTGGGCGCCTGGCTGGTGAAGCAGGCGAAGGCCGAGTTCGGCACGCAGAAGTTGCTGATCGGCGGCGAGTCCGCCGGCGGGCACCTGGCCGCGGCCACGATCCTGCGCCTGCGCAACCGCCACGACTACCGCGGCTTTTTGGCGGCGAACCTGGTTTACGGCGTCTACGACCTCTCGATGACGCCATCACAGGCGAACTGGGGCGAGCGCCACCTGGTGCTGAGCACGCCGACGATGGCCTGGTTCTACGATCACTTCGTGCCGGATGCGAGCAAGCGCCGCGATCCGGACGTCTCGCCGCTCTACGCGGATCTGCACGATTTGCCGCCGGCGCTGTTCACCGTTGGCACGCTCGACCCGCTGCTGGACGACACGCTGTTCATGCACCAGCGCTGGCTGGCCGCGGGCAACCAGGCCGAGCTGGCCGTTTACGCCGGCGGCGTGCACGGCTTCAACGGCATGCCCAGCAGCCTCGGCCGCGCCGCCAACCGCCGCATCGACGCCTTCCTGCAGCGGGCAGTAGTCGGGGCTGCGTAGGCCAGCGCGTTTCGGGTTGTACACTTGAATCCGAGCCTCGCAGGAGGCCGCCCGCCCGATGCCCGACAGCGACCCTGCACTCCTCGACCTCATCCTGCATGCTCGCGAGGAGCGCAACATCGAGTACAAGGGGTCGAGCGGCCAAGAGCCCTTTGCATGGGGAGTCGACGCCGTCAACTCACGCATCGCCCGCACCACGATGGCGATGGCGAACATCGGCGGGGGCAGCATCGTTATCGGCATGGATCAGGTGGCTCCGGACGCCTGGGAGCCGAACGGCGTCAGCGACGAGGTTGACGCAAGCTATCAGCAAGACCGGGTGCAAGAGTACGTGAACGGTCGGGCGGACCCGTTTGTCGAACTCGCTGTCCGCCATGTGGGCTGGGAAGAGCGGCGGTTTGTGATCGTCCAGGTCAACGGTTTCCGTGAGCTGCCGTTGGTCTGCACGCGCAACGGCATGCATCTGCGCGAGGCGGCGATCTACACGCGCACCTACGCCAGACACGAGTCGGCGGAGATCCGTACCCAATCGGAGATGCGCGAACTGCTCGACCGCGCGATCGCGGTCGGCGTCGAGCAACGCCTGCAGCCGATCATCGCGGCCCTGCGCGGGCTGATTAGCCCGCAGACCCAGCCGTCGGACGCGAAGCGCTTCGAGCAGCAGCGAGGGAACCTGTGACCACCACCATCTCCGAGACCGATGGCCGTCTTGCCCGCATCCACGAGACGGGTTATTGGCGTGTGCTTGTCCACCCCACGGTATTCGAAGAGCGCCGCATTCCCACGTTGCGTGACTGCGAGAAGCTCATCGAAGCTGCCAGCGTTCGCCTGAGGGGCTGGGACTACCCCCACGTCGACAACAACGGGTACGACCGCGGCGAGGACTTCATCCAGTCCGGCAGCGACTTCGGTAACCATGTCGAGCTGTGGCGGATGTACCAGAGTGGGCAGTTCGTGCATCAATTTGCTATGCGGGGTGATCGGGTGCCGATGTCATCCGAATCCGCTCATCACCGAGAGAATCGCGCTCCGGGCTCGCCTCATATCAATTTCATCGACGTGCTCTACACCCTGACGGAGATACTGGAGTTCTCCAAAGGGCTGGCGTATCGAGGCGTGCTCGATTCCGCGGGCAGTCTGCGCATCGAACTGAACGGCACCAAGTCGCGAATGGTGAGTGCTCCTACGGGTCGTATGATCCACGGCCGATATGTGGCCGATCAGGACTCGATCGGATGGTCGGCGACCCAGCCTGCCGCAATACTAATCGCGGACGCTCCCCGTCTCGCGGTTGATGCAACCATTCGCATCCTGAAGCGCTTCAATTGGCCGGAGCCACCGCGCGCTTTGCTTGAAGAAGAACAGCGTCGTTTCCTTGAACGACGATTGTAGAACGGAAGATCGCCCGTGAAGTACAAGCCGTTTTGCAAGACGAAGCGGCCGCGGCGCCGGCAGGTGCACCTGCCGGGGCTGCCGTTTCCGATCACCGTCGTGCCCGACGAGGAGATGGCGAAGGCCGACTGCATCATCTGCATGCCGGACGAGGGGCCGGCCTACTTCACAGACGATGTGAAGACCGACTGCGCTGTCTGCGGCCGGCGCATCAAGCACCGGCCCTACATGCCCGCCTCGGTGAAAAAGGTCTGCATCGACTGCTTTGCCATCATCGCCGAGAAGGAGAAGGCAGAGGAAGAGCAGGGACCGCAGGTCGACGCGCCGTAGCGCTGCGTCTCAGTCCGGCGTCGCTCGCTCAGCCGCGGTCGAACAGCGCGGCGGCGCGCTCGCGCGGGGCTGCGCGCAGGCGTGCCGTCTCTTCCTCGTCCAGGCGATACGTCTCCGGGTCGAGTACCACGCCGTAGTCGTCGCGGGCGCCGCGCACGCTCACGAACCCTTCGAGCACGTCCTGGCGCACGCGCGCCGGCTCGCGCAGGAACGGATCGCCCCAGCCGCCGCCGCCCGTCGTGACCACGCGCAGCAGGTCGCCGGCATCCAGGGCGATGTCGTCGCCGATCGGCGGCAGCAGGCGTTCGCCCGGCGTGCCGGGGTTGAGCACAAAGCAGCCCGGCCGCGCCGCGCGCCCGCCGTTCACGCCGAAGCAGGGATATTTGACGTTGTCCATGCGCGTGGCCAGCACCGTGCCGCTGCCCAGTACGCGCACCTCGCGCACCACGCCGCAGCCGCCGCGCCAGCGCCCCGGCCCACCCGAGTCGGCGGCGATCGCGTAGCGCTCCACCAGCAGGCCGTGCTCGCGCTCCAGGAACTCGACGGGGAAGTTCTGCTGCACGGTGAAGTAGATCGCGCTGGCGCCGTCGCCGTCGGGCCGGGCGCCCAGGCCCGCGCCCACGCCCTCGGAGCAGACGTCGAACGCACCGGTGCGCTCGTCCAGCAGGCGCAGCGTGTAAATCACGTAGACGGGCGAGTTGGCCGCGGCCTGCCCATTCGTCGCCACGCTCAGCACGCCGAGCATGCAGCCGCTGATGCGCTGGCGCACGTGGCTGCGCAGGCCCGTGGCCGCCGGGAAACGCGGCTGCGTCACCGTGCCCGGCTTCGCCGCCAGCTCGTCGATCGTGTGCAGCAAGCCCTCGTTCAGCGGCAGCGTCGGGTCGAGGCCCATCAGGTAGCGGCCGAAGAGCAGGTTCAGGTAGCCCAGCGTGACGAGGAAGTTGATCGGCCCCTTCGCCTGCGGGCCGCTCTCGCTGATATCGGCGGTCACGCGGTCGCCACGCCGGCGCAGCGTGAGCGCGACTTTGTACGACTGGCCGGAGTTGCCGTCATCGTCGGCGAAGTCGTAGAAGGCGTGCTCGCCCTCGGGCACCAGCGATCGCAGCAGCGACCGCGCGGCCGTGCCGGTGCGGTGGATCAGGTCGTCCAGCGCGGCGAGCACCGTCTCGCGGCCGTGGCGGCGCAGCAGCTCCTCCAGCCGCTCGACGCCGAGACGGCAGCTCGCCATCAGGGCGCGGGTGTCGCCTTCGAGGTCGGCGGGGAAGCGTGAGTTGGCGAGCAGCACACGGTATGCCTCGTCGTTGAGCACGCCGCCGGCGAAGATGCGGATCGGCGGCACGCGTGTGCCCTCGTGGAAGATCTCCGTGGCGCCCGGCGAGATGCTGCCAGCACGCGTGCCGCCGATGTCACGGAAGTGCCCAAAGGTGGCCGAGAAGGCCACGACTTCGCCCGCGTCGAACACGGGCGAGATGAAGACCATGTCGCCCAGGTGCTGGATCGCGCCCTGCGAGAGATACGGGTCGTTGTACCAAAAGACGTCGCCGGGGCGCAGCGTCTCGATCGGGTACTGGCACAGGACGGGCTCGATCAGGCCGGGCGCGGTGAAGGAGACGTGCGCGGCGAGCAGGCGGCCGCGCGCGTCAAACAGGCCGACGAAGAAGTCCTTCTTCTCCTTGATCATGGCGGACATGGCGGTGCGGTTGATCAGCACCTCCATCTCGTGAATCGCCGCGGTCAGGGCGCCGTTGATCAGCTCGCTCGTCACCGGGCTGACGGCCATGCTCCGCCTCCTTCGCCCGCGCCGGCCGGCGACCGGCGTCCCGTTCCCGCCGCGACGCCATCGTGCCACATCCTCACGCCTGCGCGTAGACGAGTTGCACGGCGCCGTCGGGAAAGGCGCGCTGGCGTTCCAGGCGCAGCGACCGCGTCACCCCGCCGGAAGCGAAGAGGTGAACGCCAGCGCCCGCCAGGATCGGCAGGATCACCAGCCCCAGCCGGTCGACCGCGCCGAGGTCGAGGAACCCCTGGATCACGCGCGGCCCGCCAAGCAACTGCACGTCGCCATTGACACTTCCACCGCGCAGCTGCTTGAGCAGGCCCGCCGGGCCGCCCGGTACGGCCACGACGTCTGCATGCCGCCTCTCGGGCAGCGGGCGCGAGGTGAGGACGTAGACCCGCAGGTTCGGCCACGGCCAGCCGCCCTGCTCGGTCCAGTAGGCGTGACCGAAGTCGAAGCTGGTACGGCCCACGACGACAGCCTCGCAGCCCTCGATGAACTCCGGGTAGCCGTGCGAGTGCCCCGGCACGAACGTTGGCATCGAGTTCCAGATGGGGGAGCCGTCGGCCGTCGCCATCAGCCCGTCGAGGCTAACGCCGATGTGAGTGCGGATCAGCATGATGATCGTCCCCGCTTGTTCTATGCGCGGCTGTCTCCGCCTGGCGAAGGTTCCCGATTGAACCATCGCCGACCCGCGCCGGCAGATGAGAGCCGGTCAGGCGTTGGCGTGCTCGCGCGCCAGCGCCGCGCCCAGCGCGTCCAGCAGCTCGGCCGTCCCGTGCTCGCGCAGGGCGGGATCGTCGTAGCCGTCGAGGAAAGCGCCCTGCTCGGTGTAAATGAGCCGCGTGCCATCGCCCGCCGGCTGGAGCTCGACCGTGGCCAGCGAGGCCGAGATCCGCGTCTCGTCCATGTACATGTCGTAGCTGGAGATGATGCGCTCGTTCGGCACGATGTCGTGGTAGCGGGCTTCGAAGGTGTGCACCGGGCCGCCCCTGGGGACGCCGCTGACGCGCTCGCGGCCGCCGACGCGGAAGTCGAGCTCATGCGGGCCGGGTTGCCACTCATCTGGACCGGCGAACCAGCGGGCCTTGGCCGCGGGATCGGCCCAGGCGGCGAAGACGCGCGCCGGCGAAGCGGCGTAGGTGCGCTCGATCACGAAGGTCGCGTGGGTGACAGATCGCTCGGACATGACGTACTCCTTACTGTTCCGGTTGGTCGGGGTGCTGCGCGAGAAAGTCGCCGAGGCGGTCGAGGCGCTGCTCCCAGAGCGTGCGGCGCGCGGCGATCCAGCGCTCGGCCAGGCTCAGTGCGGCGGGATCGATACGGCAGGTGCGCACCCGCCCCAGCTTCTGCGAGCGGACCAGCCCGCTCGCCTCCAGCACCTGCAGGTGCTGCACCACCGCCGGCAACGACATGGGCAGGGGCCGCGCCAGCTCGCTGACCGAGGCCGGCCCGCGGCTCAAGCGCTCCACCATGCCGCGGCGGGTCGGGTCCGCGAGCGCCTGGAAGATGCGGTCGAGCGCGGTGTATTGGTTAACCATCTTCTTAAGTATTGCGCCGAACAGTGGCCCTGTCAAGGCACTTCGCTCAGCGCAGCGGACGTAAGGCCGGAGTCAGCGGCCATTCGCAAGGTTGGTGGATCCGGCGCCGTGCGCGGCTGCGCGGAAGCCGCGGAGTGGGCATGATGCGAGGGTGAACCCCGCGCGCCCGCGCCTCTATCTCGATGAAGACGTGCCCGTGCAGATCGCGCCGCCGCTGCGCGCCGCCGGCTTCGACGTGCTCACCACGCGCGAGGCCGGCCGCTTGCAAGCCAAAGACCCGGACCAGTTAGCGTTCGCCGCGGCTGAAGGGCGGGTGCTCGTCACGCGCAATCGCAATGACTTCCTTGAGCTGGCCGATCAACTCGGCTTCGCCGGCGGACACCATGCCGGTGTGCTGATCCTCTCTCCCACCTTCGCCGACGAGGACTACGGTGGCATGGCACGAGCGATCGCGGCGTATCTGCGACGGTTTCCGGAGGGGATGCCGGCAGACCTCACCGATTTCGTAAGCCCGCTGCGCCGAGATTGAGCTACCGATCGAGGTCGCTGAGAATCTGTCTGATCAGGGCCGGCGTAATCTTCTCCGCCGCTTCCAATCGACGAGCGATCTCCCACTCGCGCGCCAGGCGCTGGTCGATCTCCTCGGGGAAGGCGGCGTAGAAGTCTAGCCCGGCCTGGAGCTGCTCCGGCGTCATCCACGAAAAGTAGTCGGCCAGCCTCGCCCGGTCGCGATCGACGCCCAGCCAGACCTCGATCAGCTCGAAGACGTCGAGCCCGGTGCCCGAGATGCGGGCGCGCCGCCCCGCCGGCTCATCCACATAAAAGATGCCGGGCACACGGGCCAGCTTCTCGGCCTCTGTCAGCGCGGGTGTCGTCATGCCGCAAGTGTACCAGTTCCGTGCGGCGCCGCAGCCGCTATGATGAAGCGGCCGGCGGTCCGGCCTGCGGAGGAATGGCGATGAAACTCGGCCTTGCGATCGGCTATTCGGGCGCGGAGCTGCGCCTGCCCATGGAACGCTTCCTGCTCGCCGAGCGGTTGGGGTACGACTCGCTCTGGACCGCCGAAGCCTACGGTTCGGACGCGATCACGCCGCTGGCCTACATCGCCGCGCTGACGCAGCGCATCCGCCTGGGCACCGGCATCATGCAGCTCGCCGGGCGCACGCCGGCGATGGCAGCGATGCAGGCCGCCACGGTCGATGCGCTCTCCGGCGGCCGCGTGATCGCCGGGCTCGGCGTCTCCGGTCCGCAGATCGTGGAAGGCTGGTACGGCCAGCCCTGGGGCAAGCCGTACTACCGCATCCGCGACTACGTGCAGATCATGCGCAAGATCTTTTCCCGCGAAGGGCCCGTGAGCCATGCGGGCCGCGAAATATCATTGCCCTATACCGGCGAAGGCGCGATGGGCATCGGCAAGCCGCTGAAGAGCATCCTGCACATGAACCCGAAGTTGCCGATCTGGCTGGGCACCGGCACCGAGTCGAACGTCAAGCTCACCGCGGAGCTGGCCGACGGCTGGCTGCCGCTGGGCTTCGTGCCCGGCAGCATGCAGACCTACCGGCCCTGGCTTGAAGAAGGCTTCCGCCGCGCCGGCGGCGGCAAATCGCTCAAGGACTTCGAGATCCAGGCCAGCACCACGGTCACGATCACGGACGACGTGCGCGAGGCCTTCCGCAGGATGAAGCCGCAGATCGCGCTGTACGTCGGCGGCATGGGCCACCGCGACAAGAACTTCCACAACGACATGATGGTGCGCCGCGGCTACGGCGATGCGGCGAAGAGCATCCAGGAACTGTACCTGGCCGGGCGCAAGGCCGAGGCAACGGAGGCGATCCCGGACGAGTACTGCGACGAGATGGCGCTGGCCGGAACGCCGGCGCGCATCCGCGAGCGCTACCGCGCCTGGGAAGACTCCGGCGCCACGGGTCTCACGATCAGCACGGCTCAGGACGAGGCGCTGGAGCTGATGGCCGAGATCGCCCAGGCCGAGCCGGTGAGGTAGGAGATCGCGCCGGGCTAGCCGGCGGCGATCGGCACGCTCGCCTCACCGACCATAACGGCCTGGCCCTGCGCGTTCTCGCAGCGCACCTCGAGCGCCAGACGATCGACTGCGGCGGCGCCGTCCGCTTCGGCGACCTCGGCGATCGGAAAGAGCACGTCATCGGGGTAGACGGGCGCGGTCCACTTCACAGAGTATCGTCCGCCCGCCAGCCAGCGCATGCCGAACGCCTGGCAGAGCAGCTCGCTGGCGTAGGCGGCGTGCATCAGGCCGTGGTCGATCGGCGCGCGGTAGCCAAGCGCCGCGGCGTAGGGCGCGTCATAGTGCACCACGTCGTGGTCGCCGTTCAGCCGGCCGTACCAGTCGATCAGCGCCTGCGAGATCGCGATGCCCTGCTCCAGTTCCAGTCGCGCGCCGGGCAGCATGGCGCCGGTTGGCTCCTTCAGGCGCAGCGGCGTCACCGGCACGCCGCCGGGCGGCTCCGGTCCGGGCCGGCGCATTTCAGGCGTGGTCGCCTGGTGCTCGCGCCGCGGCAGGGTGAAGGTGTTGCTCGCGCGCGTCAGCAGCCGGCCGCCGGCATCCTCGCTGAACTCGGCCCGCCAGGAGACGTACTGGCGGCCGCGGCGTTCGCTCGTCTCCGTGATCTCACCGCTGCCGCTGATGCTCATGCCCGGCGCCCAGGGCTGCAGGAGTTCGAAGGCTGCGTGGGTGAGCACTAGCCCCTGCACCGGCGGAAAGGTGCGGTAGAGCAGCGCCAGCAAAAACAGCGCGGGCGCGGTGGCCGGCGCGAGGGGGCCGGTCTCGCCCGGTGGCGCGTGGTACCAGGCCAGCTCGGCGCCCAGCAGCCGCGCGTACTCGTCCACGACCGCGGCGTCGAGCGTGAACGGCATGGGCGCGAGCCGGGCGCCGGCGCGGAACGCCTCGAACGGCGTGCCCGGCTGCTCGCCTTCCTTCGGGCGGATCGCGGACGGCTGCGTCATGGTCCGAGCCTTCTCCTGTCAGGCGAGGGCCGGGGCGAATGCCCCGCTACGGCGTGCCGGTGGGCACGTCGGTGCCGGCGGGCGGACCGCCCAGGCCGAGCGCGGCCCTGGCGATCTGGTCGAGGGCGCGGTCGTCGATCGGCGGGTGGCTGAGACCGGCGCGCACGCTGCGGTAGTAGCGCTCCAGCGGATGCTCGCGAAACAGGGCGATGCCGCCGCAGATGCGCATGGCGATGTCCACCACGGCGATGGCGTTGTTCGTGGCCGTGTACTTGGCCGCGGCGACCTTGGGGCCGAGCGCCGGGCGCTGCTCACGGAATTCGCTCCAGTCGTCCGCGGCGCCGAACAGCAGCTCGCGCGCCGTCAGCAGCAGGATCTCCATCTGCGCGATGCGGTGCTGAATGCTCTGCAGGCTGCCGATCGGCTTGCCCAGGCCCGTGGGGGCGCGCTCGCGGGCGAAGGCGACGGCGAAGTCGCGCGCCCGCTCGCCGATCGCCAGGTAGACACCGCCCACGCCCAGGGCAAAGTAACTGCCGCCTGGCGCCGCGGGGCTCGGCGCCCCCAGCAGCCGGCGCGAGACCACGTCCGCGTCGGGCACAAAGGCGTCCCCGAGCACGATGTCGTGGCTCTCCGTCGCGCGCATGCCGAGCACGTCCCAGGTCGGCTCGATGCGCACACCACGGTCGTCACGCACCAAAAACTGGCCCACTTCGACGCCCTGCGGCGTGTCGCCGATCGTGGCGAGCACGATGAAGTAGCGCAGGATCGGACTGAGGCTGGTGAACGTCTTGCGCCCGTTGATGCGCCAGCCGCCCTCGACCTTCGTCGCCGTGGTCAGGGGCCGGCCGCCGCCGGCGGGGCTGCCCATCTCCGGCTCGGCGGCGGCGGAGTTGAGCAGGGCGCCCTCCTCCACCACCTCGCGCATCACGCGGCGGTAGAGCGGCTCCGGCCAGTGGCCCGGCTGCGAGGCGTTGGCCACGGACATCAGGTGCATGTTGATGCCCAGCGCCACGGCCTCATCGCCCCTGGCCAGCGCGTTCTGGCAGAGCACGAACTCGAGCATCGAGCCGCCGAGACCACCGTGTTCCCGCGGCACGGTCAGTGTGTGGTAGCCGGCCTCGACCAGCTCGCGGTAGCTCTCGCGCGGGATCACGCCGGCGCGGTCGGCCTCGGCGGCGCGCGGCGCGATGCGCTCCGCCAGGCCGGCGGCCAGCGCCAGCAGCTCGGCCTGCCGCTCGCTGCGAGGAATGCGCATAGAGGCTCCTTCTGAAGCGAGAGAGAACGATAGATCAGCCGCGGGCGCGTGGCCCCATCCTCGGTTCACCTCTCCTGCCCACAATCATAGGGGAAGGGAGCTTGGAGGGCGGTATGGTTGAAGCAGGGCAGTGGGCTTGCGGCCCTCCAGCGGCTACGGCGCCGGCGTCGCCTGGCCGGGGTTGATGATGCCGAAGACGACGGTGACGCTGGCGCTGGCGGAGAGCGAGGACGGCGGCGAAATCGGCGGCGGCGCCACCGTGGGAACCGGTGGCGGGGGTGGCGTTGCCGGTCGTGCCGCGATCGCCGGGATGGGAGCGTTACTGAAGCCCTCCGTGACCGAGAGCACCGGGCCGAGCTGCACGCCCAGCGTAGCGGCGGCGGCGCGGGCCTTCTGCAGTGCATCCTGCGTAGCGCCCCGGATCGCCTGGATGCGCAGCGACTCCGGGTCGGCGATGCTGTACTGCGGCCCGCTCAGGTTCGTCGCGCCGGCGCCGGCCATCGCGCCGAACAGGTCGCCGATCCCCTGCAGGTTCTTTGTCTGCACAGCGATGCCGTTTGTGGCCTCGTAGCCGACGATCTGCGGCGGCGGCGTGGGCTGGCCCGGTTCCGGCTGGGTGAAGGAGTAGCGCGGCGCCACGCTGAAGCCGGAGGTTTGAATGTCGGCGTCGGTGACGCCCAGCGCCTTCAGCGCGGCGATCACGGCGGCGAGGGCGCGGCTGTTGGCGTCGGTGGCGGCGGCCGGCGTGTCGGCATCGCTGACCACGCTGCCGAAGATCGTGGCGGTGTCGGGCGGCTGCGAGGCGGTGGCCTGGCCGCTCACGGTGATCGAGGGCGGCGGGCCGGACGGCGCGGTCTGTGCGGAGACGACGGCGACGCCGCCGAGCAGGGCGGCGCCGGCCAGCAGCGCCAGCCGCGAGGGCCGCGCCCACCTGCCGGTCGCAGTATGGATGCGCCGGCGCCAGGCGTTGCTCCCCATCACCTTACCTCCCTCGCACGCGGACGCCGGCCGGCCTCGGCGCGTGAGCCTACGCAGCTGTTCTGCGAAGAGAATGCTTCGACGGCGCGCGAAGTTGCAGTGATGGCGCACATATCCCTGGTTTCGCAGGCGAAAGCCGTCCTTTCCTGCAAGGAATGGGGGCCTGCAATCTCTCGGCAGCCCCCGACACCCCTTCCCCGCGGGAGCCGGGGCAGCCGATCCTGGGCGAGGCAGGGATGGATCCGCCGTGCACTTACAGATGGTTTCAAAACCGGCTCGGGTTCCCGCTTGAAGGTATGCGATCGCCCGTGAACGCCGGTTTTGAAACCATGTCTTAGCCCGCCAACCCCGCCGTTTTCAGCAGACCCGGCCGCGCCGCCTCAGCGACGTCATGCATCATGGCGAAACGCACGCCGGCACGGCCCTTCATGTGCCGCACCAGCCGGTCCAGCATGCGCATGCGATGGCCGCGGCCGATCACCTGCGGGTGCATGGTCAGCGTGTAGATGCCGCCGGGCACGCGCTCGTACATGAACTCGAACTCTTCGCGCCAGGTCTCCTCCACGTGCGCGGGCGGCGCCATGATCGCGGCGCGGCCGGGCGAATACTCGAACACCGGGAAGTCGTCCAGGATCCAGGAGATCGGCAGCTCGACCAGCGGCGCCGGCCGGCCGAAGCGGAAGGGGCCGGTCGTGTCTCCCGCGTCGCCGAGGCGGCAGAGGTAGGGCGTGAAGTCATCGGCCATCAGGCTGCTGTCGTAGCGGAAGCCGTGCGCCAGCAGCAGATCGAGCGAATGCGGGCTGAGGTCCCAGGAGGGCGAGCGGTAGCCGGTGGGCGGCTTGCCGCAGGCGCGCACGATCGCGTCGATCCCCTTCTGGATGATCGCCTCTTCCTCCTCGCGGCCGAGCGTATTGGGCACCTCGTGGCAGTAGCCGTGGTGGGCGATCTCGTAGCCCGCGGCGACGACCAGCTTCACCTGTTCGGGGAAGCTGTCGATCGTGTGGCCGGGGATGAAGAAGGTGGCGGGAATGCCGTGCTCCTTAAGCAGGGCGAGCACGCGGTAGATGCCGGCGCGTGCGCCGAACTCGCCGCGCGAGAGCGGCGTGGGCGAGTTCTCGCCGCGAAAGAGCCGGCCGCTGAGCGCATCGAAATCGAAGGACAGGCAGACGGTACACTCGTTCATCGCCATCGCATACAGCCTCCCTTGAGCCTGCGCCTACGATCCGTCCGGCCAGGCAAGCGCGTCAAGCAGTATGCCCGAAGGCGGTTTGGCGCTGGCGCCGCCGCGCTCCTACACTGGTCTGGCGATGGTGATCGAGACACGCGGCCGCCGGCGACGCGGCAAGTACTCCGGGCCGTACCGCCCCGGCCAGATGCTGCGCCTTGCGCTCGGCCAGATGACCAACCGTGGCCGCTGCCTGGCGCATACGGGAGACGGCCTCGCCGTGTTCGTGGCCTATGGCCTGCCGGGCGAGGAGGTCGTGGCCGAGGTCGAGCGCGCCTACCGCGAGCACCTTGAGGCACACGTGGTCGAGGTGCTCACACCCGCGCCGGAGCGGGTGGAACCGCTCTGCCCCTATTTCGGCGCCTGCGGCGGCTGCAACTTCCAGCACATGCCCTACGAGCGGCAACTGGAGCTGAAGCGCGAGGTGGTGGTCGAGACGCTGCGCCGCATCGGCCGCTTCGACGACGTGCCCGTGCCGCCGGCGATCGCCTCGCCGCAGGCCTGGTTCTACCGCAACCAGGCCCGCTTCAGCACCAATCGCGAGGGCGCGATCGGCTTCACCCGCCGCGGCAGCCACCGCGTCGAGCGCATCGAGATTTGCTACATCATGGAGCCGGCGATCCGCGACCTGATGCCGCAGTTGCAGGGACACGGCGCCGGCCTGCACCAGATCGTCGTGCGCACCGGCGTCAACACCGGCGAGCTGCTGATCAACCCCGACCTCTCCGACCGCGGCGTCACGGTTCCCTCCGGCCAGGACTGGATGACGGAGCGAGTGGAGGGCCAGCCGTTCGACATCTCCGGCTCGGCCTTCTTCCAGGTGAACACGCGCCAGGCGGAGAACATGGTGCGCCTTGTGCGCGAGCGGCTGCAGCTCGGTCCGGACGACGTGCTGGCCGACCTCTACGCCGGCGTCGGCTTCTTCAGCAAGCTTTTGGCGCCGAACTGCCGCGAGGTCGTGGCGGTCGAGGTCTCGAAGGCGGCGGCCGACAACGCACGGCGCAACCTGGCCGGCGTGGAGAACGTGCGCTACCAGCTCGGCGACGTGGAGAAGGTGCTGCCCTTTCTGGTGCAGCGCCCGAACAAGGTCTTGCTCGACCCCTCGCGCGAGGGCTGCACGCCCGCGGCCGTGGACGCCATCCTCGCGGTCGCGCCGCAGCGCATCGTCTACGTCTCCTGCGACGCGGCCACGCTCGCGCGCGACCTGCGCCGCATGGTGGACGGCGGCTGCACGCTGCACGAGGTGCAGCCGCTGGACATGTTCCCGCAGACCTTCCACATCGAGTGCATCGCCACGCTGACGCGCGGGAAGGGTGAAGGGTAGCGGTCAACGGGTGGAGGGGCTGGACGGAGACATCCGCCCGCCACATCCGGCCCGCCCCGGCAGCGAACCGCCGTGCCCCCCTCACCTTCGACCCTTCACCCTCGACCCACTACCCACTAGGCTTGGCGTGAGCGTTCGCTGTGGAGGAATGTCGTTCATGGATGTGAAGGCGCCGATGGTCGGCAAGATCATCGAGGTCGTGGTCGAATCGGGCAGCCGGGTAGCGGCGGAAGACGACCTGGTGATCATCGAGTCGATGAAGATGGAGATTCCCGTCGGCGCGCCGCGGGCCGGCACCGTCAAGGAGATCCGCGTGGCCGCCGGCGACGCGGTGCAGGAGGGCGACCTGCTGCTGGTGCTGGAGTAGCGCAGCCGGCTCAGCCCTGGCCGTCCCATGCCTCGAGCGCGAGTGATTCCCAGACGCGCTGCCAGCGCTGCCAGGGGCCGTCGTCGGAGAGCGGCTCCCGTGCTGTCGCCGCGGGCGCCATCCCGGCCTTGCTGAACTGGCGCTCGACCAGCTCCGCGATCTCCTCAAGCCAGGCCGGCGCCTTAGCCGTATCGCCCGAGCCGCGTTGTGCAGCCATGGTGTGGCTCCTCCGTCAATTGCCGTCGCCGGCAGACGGCCACTGTGCCGGCTCGTCGCATGCATCCTGGTCCGTCGCGCCGGCGCAGTCCCGGCGGCGCTCGGCGAGCCGCGGATCGACCGGACCGGTGATGTAGGCGACGAACGTCGCCCGCGCGGGCGCCGCGCCGGCATGAGGCACACTCGCCTGCCGAGCGTCGGGCAGAGGTCCGACCATCGGTGGCCCGGACGGCTCGATCGGTTGTGCCGTGGGGACGTTGCCGCCATGCTGCCGGGCGCCGACCGCAAACCCGGCGCTGAAGGCGATTACCACGGCGACAGTGATGGCAGCGAACGGCATGGCCTTTGGGCGCCACGCCGGTACCGCGAAGCTGTTGGTGGGCATCGCCTTCCTCCTCTCTGCCGCTC
>Ga0209166_10000146_pt1 | contig 94050 bp, 85 predicted proteins | sample Coa_R1_3_FD_187151 | JGI IMG/M metagenome (GOLD analysis project Ga0209166, IMG submission 187151) | Surface soil microbial communities from Centralia Pennsylvania, which are recovering from an underground coalmine fire - Coalmine... | ecosystem: Environmental > Terrestrial > Soil >...
CTGTGCGCAATTTTTTGGCCTGCGCACGCATCATGGCTATTGGGATCTGATGCGGGCCGTCATGGAAGGGCTCGCATTCGCCGCGCGCGATTGCTACAGCGCCATGGGCGCCTTGCCACGCGATGTGCGGATCACCGGCGGCGCGGCGCGCAGCCGCGCGCTGACTGCGATCCTTGGCGCGGCACTCGAATGCGATGTGCGTGTCTGCAGCCGCGGCGAGGCTGGTGCTGCGGGAGCGGCAATGATCGCAGCCGTCGCCATCGGCTTCTATCCGGACATGACGGCCTGCGCAGAGGATTGGGTAAGGCCGTATCTCAGCACGCCGCAAACGCCCGATCCCGCGCTGGTCTCGCGCTACGCACAGATGTTCCCGGCCTATCTCGATGCCAGGCTCGCGACGCGGCCGGTCTGGAAGAGGCTCGCGACGGTGCGCGGGGGAGTTGCCCATGTCTAGCTCGATCGCCATCATCGGGGACCGTTTCATGCTGCCGTCGGTTTTCGCCGAGCGCATCACGGCGGCATGCGGCAACGGTATCGACATCCGCATGCTGGAGCAGCCTTGGCCGGACGAGCCGATGGAGCACGGCTATGCCGGTTCGACGCTCGACGGGCTGAAGGAGTTCATGGGCGATCCGGACGAGGTCGCGGCTTTCATCGGCGATGCGACATTGCTCGTCACCCATCTGGCGCCGATCTCGCGGTCCATGCTCGAACGGTTGCCGAACCTCAAATTCATCGCGGTCTCGCGCGGGGGTCCGGTCAATATCGATCTGAAAGCGGCCCGCGATCAGGACGTGCTGGTCGTCAACACGCCCGGTCGCAACGCAAGCGCAGTCGCTGAATTCACCATCGGCGCCATACTTGCCGAGACGCGCCTCATTCGCAGCGGCCACGAAGCCCTGCGTTCGGGCGAATGGCGCGGCGACCTCTATCGCACCGATCGCACCGGGCGCGAGCTTGGCGAAATGACAGTGGGCGTCATCGGTTACGGCGCGATCGGCAGCCGCGTGGTGAAGCTGCTCAAGGCGTTCGGCTGCAAGCTGCTGGTAGCCGATCCCTACGTCCAGCTCAGCGCGCAGGATCGCAACGATGGCGTCGAGCATGTTGCGCTCGGCGAGTTGCTGGCGCGCTCCGACGTCATCAGCCTGCATGCGCGGGTCACGCCTGAGACCACCGGCTTTATCGGCCGCGACGCACTGGCGCGGGTGAGGACGGGTGCGTTCTTCATCAACACCGCGCGCGGCCCGCTCGTCGACTATGACGCGCTCTATGATGCGCTCGCGTCCGGGCAGCTCGGCGGCGCCATGCTGGACACGTTCGCAGTCGAACCGACGCCGGCGGACTGGCCGTTGTTAAAGCTGCCCAACGTGACGCTGACACCTCATATCGCCGGCGCGTCAGTGCGGACCGTCACCATCGCCGCCTCGCAGGCGGCCGAGGAGGTTCGACGCTTCCTGGCGGGCGAGCCGCCGCTCAATCCGTGTTGAACGAAAGGTATCAACTATGAAGCCCGAGGAACGACAGTTGCGCGAAGCGATCATCGCGAAGTGCCGGTGGATGAACGCCTCCGGCCTCAATCAGGGCACTTCCGGCAACATCTCCGCCCGCTATGGCGAGGAGATGCTGATCACCCCGTCGGCCGTTCCATACGATGCGATGAAGCCGGAAATGATTGCGTCGATGCCGCTCGAAGGCGAGTATGGTGCGTGGAGAGGGCCGTTAATGCCCTCCACCGAATGGCGTTTCCATCTCGACATCATGCGCGCACGCGCCGACGTCGGCGCTATCGTCCACACCCATTCCACCTATGCCACGGTGCTCGCGATCGCGCGGAAGTCGATACCGGCCTGCCACTACATGATGGCGGCGTTCGGCGGCAACGATATCCGCTGCGCCGGCTACGCACGCTACGGCACCAAGGAGTTGTCGGAGCTTGCGCTCGCAGCGCTCGAAGGGCGCAACGGCTGCCTTTTGGCCAATCATGGCATGATCGCGGTCGGCGCCAACCTGGACAAGGCAATGTGGCTCGCCGTCGAGCTCGAGACGATAGCACGCCAATATTATCTCTCGCTCGCGCTCGATCATCGTTTCATCCTCAGCGAAGAGGAAATAGCGGAAACGGCGCGCGGATTTTCAACCTATGGCCTGCAGGCTCCAAAACCAGAACCGACGGCGAGGGCGCGCGCATCGGCGAAAGCAGCACCGCACCGGGTCGAGAAGAAGCGCAGCAGGAAGTGATGACGAGGACGTCGCCGGGCCCGAGCAGCGATTACGGGCTGGTCGATATCGCGGTGATCGGCGGCGGAATCAATGGAGCCGGTATCGCGCGCGACGCCGCCGGTCGCGGTCTCAAGGTCCTGCTCTGCGAAAAGGGCGACTTTGCCGAGGGAACATCGTCACGCTCCGGCAAGCTCGTGCACGGAGGCCTTCGCTATCTCGAATATTATGAATTCCGTCTCGTGCGCGAGGCTCTGATCGAACGCGAGGTCCTGCTCGCTTCTGCGCCCCATATCATCTGGCCGCTGCGGTTCGTGCTGCCGCATTCGCCCGAGCAGCGGCCGGCCTGGCTCGTTCGGACCGGGTTGTTTCTCTACGATCATCTGGGCGGCCGCAAGCAACTTCGGCCGAGCCGCGGTCTTGACCTCTCGCGTGCACCTGAAGGAGCGCCGCTGCGGCCGGAGTTCCGTCGCGGCTTTGAATATTCGGATTGCTGGGTCGACGACGCGCGGCTTGTTGTCCTCAATCTCATCGACGCATCGCGCAAGGGCGCCAGGATACTGCCGCGCACTCGCGCCGTAAGAGCGCGCCGGGCGGACGGCAAATGGCTGATGGAAATGCGTGGTCAGGATAGCAGTGCGCATCTCGTGCGGGCGCACGTGCTGATCAATGCGGGAGGGCCCTGGGTCCAGGAAGTCGCGCATGGAGTGGCGGGATTGAATTCGGCCCACAATGTGCGACTCGTCAAAGGCAGCCACGTGGTGGTGCCGAAATTCTGGAGCGGATCGCATGCCTATCTACTGCAAAACGACGATCGCCGGGTTATTTTCGTCAATCCCTATGAGGGCAATCTCGCGCTGATCGGCACCACCGATATAGCCTATGAGGGACGGGCGGAGGAGGTATCAATCGACGAGAGCGAGATCGGTTACCTGTTGGGCATAGTCAGCCGCTATTTCCGGACCGCTCCGCAGGATCGCGACATTGTTCATGCCTTCTCGGGCGTCCGACCTCTCTATGACGACAATGCGGACAATCCATCGGCTGTGACGCGCGATTACGTCTTCGAGATCGACGGCACGCCAGACGTTCCCCCGCTGCTCTCGATCTTCGGCGGCAAGATCACCACCTATCGCAAGCTCGCCGAACACGCACTGTCACGTCTGGCCCCCTGGCTCCCAAGGATGCAGGCCGCCTGGACCGCCGACGCGCCGCTTCCCGGCGGGAACATTCCGGGCACTTTCGCCGATTTCGTGATGGATCTCGCACGCGACTACCCCGCTCTTCCCAAGACACTGGTTCATCACTGCGCCCGGTTGTACGGGACGCGCGCAAGAGAGTTGCTGGGTTCGGCCCGCACCTGCGGAGATCTTGGACGACACTTTGGCGGGGACTTTTATGAGCGCGAGGCGTCGTTCCTTCGCGAAACAGAGTGGGCCACGAACGCTGCCGACTTTCTGGACCGACGCACGAAGCATGGCCTGCATCTAACGCCGGCTCAGCGAGCTGCGTTCGAGGCAGGTATCGGCAAATGATGGTTAGAGGTTCGGGACCGAAGCTCGTTCGCCGAGAGTTGCAGTTGCCGCGGCAGAGCCCGACCAGGCGAACGGGGGTGAGCGCTGGGCCAACCGCCTGACATATCTGGTAGGATGATCTTGGCTGACGTCCATCTATGGCAGATTATGGTTTGGGGACCTTACTCTCCCTGGAACGACATGTCTTAAGTAGAATAAAGATCGAAAGAGGACGCGCTCATGCAGTGGCTCAAGGAAACCTTTCATGTCGGCAAGCCGATCATCGCCATGTGCCATTTGCAGGCGCTGCCGGGCGATCCCGGCTACGATGTGGCCGGCGGTATGAGCAAAGTGGTCGAAATGGCTCTTGCCGATCTCGACAATCTTCAGAATGGCGGTGTCGACGCAGTCATGTTTTCCAACGAATTCAGCCTGCCTTACCTGACAAAGGTGCGCCCCGAAACCACCGCGGCCATGGCACGCGTCATCGGTGAGCTCATGCGCTTCATCAAGGTGCCGTTTGGCGTCAACGTCCTATGGGATCCCATCGCTTCGATCGATCTTGCGGCCGCCACCGGAGCAAGCTTCATCCGCGAGATCATGAGTGGGGTCTACGCCAGCGATTTCGGGCTATGGAATACCAACGTCGGGGAAACGGCGCGCCACAAGGCAAGGCTCGCCCCGAAGCTCAGACTCCTGTTCAACATCGTGCCCGAAGCTGCCGCCTATCTAGGCGATCGATCGATTGCGGATATCGCCCGCTCGACCGCATTCAACAACCGGCCTGACGCCATCTGCGTATCCGGCCTCACCGCTGGCGCCGAAACGGACACCCAGATCCTTTCCAAGGTCAAAAAGGCCGTGCCGGGTACGGCCGTGCTTTGCAATACAGGTTGCCGGATCGACAATATCGAGCGCCAGCTTGCCGCTTCGGACGGGGCAGTCGTGGGATCGACGTTCAAGGTCGACGGTATCTTCGAAAATCCGGTCGATCCGGCGCGTGTCAGGGCCTTCATGGACAAGGTCAAAGCGATCCGCTCCACCTCGCGTGCGGTCGCTTAGGAAATGCTCGCCCGATCCGGCAGCCCGCGGCGCCGGGTCGATCCAGTTCCGATGAACAGCAAAGGTCCGGTACCGGACCGGATTGGACCAGAGTGACGATTGACCAACGCAGCCTCACACGCATCGAGACATGGACCAAAGAGCTTTGCCTAATACCCGGTCTTTCCGGCTACGAAGATCCGGTGAGCGACTATATCCGAGCCGCTTTTTCCGACCGCCGCGTCGAGAGCCACGGCGATACGTTTGGGAATCTGACCCTCACGGTGAAGGGGACAGACCCCGCAGCTCCATCGGTGATGGTCTTCGCTCATACCGATCAGCTTGGCCTCTTGGTACGGCGGATCGAAGCGAACGGCTTCGTTCGGGTGGAACGGCTCGGCGGCGTGCCCGAACGTGTGCTGCCGGGCCTGCGCTTGGTGATCATGAACAAGCACGGCAAGCAGATTCCCTGCGTCGTCGGCATCAAGGCACACCATGCCACGCCTCAAGACGAAAAGAGCCAGGTGCTGGGCTATGACAAACTCTTCCTCGATCTCGGAGCCAGATCGGCAGAAGAGGCGCGCGCCCTCGGCGTCGAAATCGGTGCGCCCGTCACCTACTGCCCCTCCTTCGAACGGCTGGCCGGCACGCGTGTGTCCGGAACCGCGATCGACGACCGCGCCGGCTGCGCCGCGCTGATGGACCTTGTGCAGAGAATTTTGGATGAACCCGTTCCTGCGACGCTGCACGCGGTCTTTTCGGTCCAGGAGGAGTTCAACCTGCGCGGGGCGATGCTTGCGGCCGAGCGTCTGAGGCCAGATGCCGCCTTTTCGATCGACATCATGGTCGCCTCCGATACGCCCGATCTCGCGGAGCGCGGCGAACTGCAACTTGGCGGCGGCCCGGCGCTTGGCCTCTACAGCTTCCACGGGCGCGGCACGCTCAATGGTACGCTTGCTCATCCTGCGCTCCTCAACCATCTTGTGGAGACAGCAAGCCGTGTCGGTATACCCCTCCAGCGCAGCGCTCATACCGGCTGCCTCACGGATTCCTCCTACGTTCAGCTCGTGGGCGAAGGAATTCCATCCATCGATATCGGCTATCCGACACGCTACACGCATGCGCCGATCGAAACCTGCGATCTGGTCGATCTTGAACAGATAGCGGCGCTGCTTGCCTTGGCTCTGCGCAATATGAAAGCAGGTTTCTCCTTCGAACGGAGAAGATATTCGTGCGCCACCTCCTAGGCATCGATATCGGCAGTTATTCCAGCAAAGGCGTCCTGCTCGATGAGTCCGGTACTATTCAGGCAATGGCGCAGCGCAAACATGACATGCGCGTGCCAGGGCCAGGACTCGCCGAACATGATGCCCTGCAGGATTGGTGGGAGGGCTTTCGCACGCTGAGCCAGCGGCTGATCCTGGACAGTGGGATCAACCCGGCCGCGGTCGCTGCAATCGGGTGCAGCGGGATTGGCCCCTGTGCGCTGCCGGTGACGGAAGCGGGCGAGCCCCTGCGCCCGGCGATCCTGTATGGCGTGGATACACGCGCCGAAGCCGAAATCGAGGAGCTCAAGGCCGAACTCGGCGCACCGAACTTGCTCGCGCGAACCGGCAATCCGCTGACGACACAATCCGTGGGCCCCAAGGTGCGATGGCTTGCCAAGCACGAGCCTGACACTTTCCGCAAAACTGCGCGGATTGTCGGTTGCCCTACCTTCATCGTTCACCGATTGACGGGACGGTGGGTCGTCGACCACTACGGCGCGTCCTGCTACACGCCCTTCTACGACCTTGCCGCCAAAGATTGGCATCGCGACACGGTCGAACGAATTTGCCCGGTCGACTGGCTACCTGAAATCGCGTGGACAACGGAGATTATCGGCCACGTGAGCCCTGAGGCCGCGCGGGAAACCGGGCTTGTCGCCGGCACGCCCGTGATCGCCGGCACCATCGATGCGGCGAGCGAAGCCATCAGCGTCGGTGTGCAAAAGCCGGGTGACTTGATGATCATGTATGGCACCACGGCCTTCTTCATCCAGGTCAATGCCGATCTCGTCGTCGACTCGCGTTTCTGGGCTGCGCCGTTTCTGTTCGAGAACACCTGGAGCGTCATGGGCGGGCTTGCGACTGGAGGCGGTCTCACCCAATGGTTTCGCAAGGAAATGACCGGACTTTCCGACGAGGATTCATCCTTCCAGACACTGATGGAAGAGGCGCTCAAAAGCCCGCCCGGTGCAAACGGCATTTTGATGCTGCCCTATTTCAGTGGTGAGCGAACGCCAATCAACGATCCGCAAGCCAAGGGCCTGATCTTCGGGTTGACGCTCGCGCACCGGCGCGGCGATATCTATCGTGCGCTGATCGAAGGGATCGGACACGCAATCCGGCACAATCTCGACAGCTTTGCCGAGATTCAGCCGGCCCGAAGCATCTATGCGGCCGGAGGCGGCGTACAGAATCCTCTCTGGACACAATGCGTCAGCGACATTGCGGGCGTGCATCAGAATGTGCGCCGGCAGACGGTGGGTGCTGCGCTCGGATCGGCCTTTCTCGCAGGAATAGGCTGCGGGATCTTCGCGCGGGAGGATATCGACCGCATTAACCCGATCGTGTCTCAAATCGCGCCGAATGAAGCCAACCGCAATCACTACGAGGCGGATCACGCAGCCTTCAAAGCACTTTACATCAACAACAGAGCCACGATGCGACGGTCCATGGCCGGCTAGTCTGATTGTGGCTCAGCATTCTCGGTGACGACGCCCAATCTGATATGGTGGCGAAAATCAAGTCGCGCCGCCAACGGAGCGCGGCGATCGGGTCTAGCGAGCGATCAGGTTGATCCGCGCCGTCCAGGCATCGCGATACGCGCCGAGGCCGGCGATCGAAACTGCAGGGACGGGCGTCGGTGCCGCGATCGGATAGGCTGGCGGCCAATGCGCCAGCATTGCGGCGCCACGCGCCGTGCCGGCGGCGTCCTGCGCCGCAAAGACGCGCTGCTTCGGCCTTAAGGTGCCGAGCGCCTGACAAAAGACGAGGTTGCCGGCGAAGGTCCCCTCGATGATGAGATCGCCGTTGGTCGCTCCCATGCGCGTTAGCATCAGATCGCTGATCAGAGCGCAATAGAGTGTCGCCAGCGCAGTCCGATCACGCGCCGCGACTTCGCCGCGGATCACACCTTTGGTCCTGGCATAAGGTCCGCCCTGGCCGGAGAAGCAGGGGAGGGCCATCGCCCCGGAGGCAATGACGCGCTCGATCGCGGCAAGATCCGGATTGCCGCCATCGCCCGCAATGACGGCGTATTCGCGTCCGCCCATGAAGCGCCCGCAGGCGGTCGGTTGGCCAAGCACGTTGACGTTGGCGAGCGTGTCGTCGAGAGCATCGAGCTGGCCGAGCGAAAGCCCGACGCACATCAGGATGACCCAGGTGCCGGTCGACAAAAGTGTGAACGGCCCCTCGCGCGAGATGAGGTAAGGCAGGAGCGACGCATTGGAATCGTGGACGCCGCAAAAGACTTGCGTTTCCGGCGCGAGTGATGTCGCAGCGGCGATATCGGGCTTGATCGGCCCGAGCGGATCGAAGGCGCGCCGCAGCGGCGGGATCAGGCCCCCGATGCCGAGACCTTTAACAAGGCTCGAGGCACGTCCCTGGCGCGGCTCCCAGAGATCCGTATGGGCGCCAAGTGAGGTGATCTCGGAGGCCACGACGCCGGTCAGGCGCCAGGCCCAATATTGCGGATACGTGAGGAAATGCTTCGCCTGCACAAAGAGATCGGGACATCGCCATTTCTGGCACGCGAGCTGCCGCCCAAGATTGAGGCCCGCCGGCAGTTTCGGCGACAGCGATTCCGAAAAAGGCGGACGAATCTTGGCGTAATCGGGCTCAATCTGCTCGACCTCTGGAAACTCATAATCCATCACCGGCAAGGCGAGGTCGCTCGCACCGATCAATGCGCCGGCCGCGCCATGCGCGGTCGGAACGAGCGCGCCGATCTCGTGCGCGCGCGCTGCTTCGCTTAGAGCGCCAACGAAAAAAGCCCAGGCGCTGTCGACGTCTTCATGCGGATAGGGCGGTCCAGGCAAAATGCGGTTGGACGTGGACTTTTCCCAGAGAAGGCGGCCCTGGTCGAACAAAGAAAGTTTCACGTTGGTCTTGCCGATGTCGAGAACCGCGACCGTCTGGCTCATTGTTCAAGCTCTAGGCTGATGTAACGAGCTGCAGGGGCGATCGATCTCGCCGGCTCGCTCGCATCAGCATGGGCCGCGATGCAACAGGCCGGCGTGCAGCGGATCGGCGACATTAGTTAGCTCGTCCTCACCTTATGCCGTGCGGCTGCCGCGGTTCAGCATGCCGCCGAGCGCGATGATAGCACGGTTCGTTCCTCGGCATCGAAGTTGACGATGCACTTTCGACCTCAGAGCAATTTGAGTTGTGAGGGCGCTCGGAGAGGGGTAGCGCCATCCCTTTGGTGGGCCTGAGTATCGTCAGGCCGCATGGCGTAGTCCCTCACAACTCTTCACGCGTTGCCCCTTTCCCGACTGGCAACTCGCGAGAGATCGGCAAGTTGCTAAACATCAGCACTAATAAACATAATACTAAACAAACAGGAATTCCCAGGTAACGTCGTCTCGATCGGCATAAATCCCGGCGTATTTGCAGGTCTGCGTGATGACGGGTTCACTGCCATCCTTAACCGATAATTTAGTAGGTGATCCTACACTGAACTTATCGACCATCGCGATTGCATGCATATCGCGTGCGGAATTTCAGATTTGGATTTGCCAATGAAGCGTTTCTCAGCGCTGCTCGGTGCCGGCTCGATCACGCTGCGCATCTATCTGGGCCTCGGCACCTTGCTGGTTCTGCTCGCGATGATCGCAAGCTACGGCTGGTTGCAGGTGAAAAACACCGCCGGACTGTTCGATGGATACGCGGCATCCGCCGGCGTCGTCGAGGGGGCGAATCGACTGCAGGTGCTGGTCGGCGATCTGCAGCGGACCGCCTCGGAATTCGTCACTGTCGGATCGCCCGAGAAAAAGGTTGAAGTCACGCAGCGGGCGGAGGCGGTCAGCAAGCACCTTGGGGTGCTCGGCGCGCAGATTTCGGATCCGGCCCAACGGCAGCACGTTGAGGCGATCCGGAAATTGAACAAGGAGGTCGATGAGAATCTCCTGACCCTCTACGAGCGCGTCACGCTGCGCCAGGAGGTGGAGGATGGTCTCAACTATGACGACCGCGATATCCGCAAAGCATTGGGAGACCTGATCAGCGGCGGCAGAAGCGACTTCGCCATCGTGCTCGATCATTATCTGGCTGCGCGTGCGTTGACCATTCGCTTCGCGACCAACGGCAAGGATGAGCCGAATGTGCGCGCCGAGCTCGCCAAGGTTACCGAACTCGGCGCCAAGTTCGCGTCCGGACTGAAGGACGGCGACGACCTCAAGGACAGCTATGACGATCTCACCGGCGGCCTGAAGCGCTACCTGGAGGATCTCGGTCGGTTGTCCAATGCGCTCACCAAGCGACAGGAGCTTGCGGTCATGATCGATCGGCTCAGCGACAAGATGCGGGCCGAGGCGACCGAGATCAAGCGAGCCACGGCGACCATCCAGGACGCCACGCGCGCATCGGTCGCGGCGGCCGCAAGCAGCGCCAGCAAGTGGATGCTGATCCTGTCGTTGACGTCGCTCGCCTTTGCCGCGCTTGTCGGCTTTGCGATCGCGCGCAGCATCACCGTGCCGGTGCACTCGCTCTCTGGCGCGATGCGGCGGCTCGCCGCCGGCGACATCGCAATCGATGTGCCCGCGCGCGGTCGCCGCGATGAGATCGGGCAAATGGCCGCGACCGTGCAGGTCTTCAAGGAAAATGCGGAACGCATCCACATCCTGCAGGAGGAGAAGAAGGCTGGCGAGCAGCACGCCGAGGCAGAGAAAAGAGCCACCTTGATGAGGCTCGCGGACGAATTCGAGAGTGCGGTGGGAACTATCGTCACGACCGTCTCCGCGTCCTCCGGCCAGCTCGAGGTATCCGCCGGTACGCTGGCAAGCACGGCGGAGCAGGCGCAGGAACTGACGACCCTGGTGGCGTCCGCTTCGGAGGAGGCCTCCGTCAATGTGCAGTCGGTGGCGTCGGCGACCGAAGAATTGTCAGCTTCGATCAACGAGATCAGCCGTCAAGTTCAGCAGTCGGCCCGGATGGCGAGTGAAGCCGTCGAGCAGGCTCGCGCCACGACCGAAAGTGTCGGCGAGCTGTCGAAGGCGGCTGCACGCATTGGCGACGTCGTCGAGCTCATCAACACGATCGCAGGCCAGACCAATTTGCTGGCCCTGAACGCCACCATCGAGGCGGCACGCGCGGGCGAAGCCGGCCGCGGTTTCGCAGTCGTCGCCTCGGAAGTGAAGGCGCTTGCGCAGCAGACCGCGAAGGCGACCTGCGAAATCAGTGAGCAGATCTCTGGGATTCAGACCGCGACGCAATCGTCGGTTTCAGCAATCATGGGAATCTCGGCCACGATCGAGAGGTTGTCAGAAGTCGCTTCCACCATTGCCACCGCCGTCGAACAACAGGGCGCCGCTACGCAGGAAATCTCCTGCAGCGTGCAGCAAGCTTCGCATGGCACGCAGCAGGTTTCCTCCAATATCACCGACGTGCAGCGCGGCGCTTCAGATACGGGCCATGCCTCCTCGTTGGTCCTTGCCGCAGCGAAGTCGTTGTCGAGCGAGAGCGGTCATCTCAAGGCCGAGGTCGATCGATTCCTGTCCACCGTCAGGGCGGTGTAGTCGCGGAAATTCAGACTCGGCCGGTCATCTGCGCCCCCAAAGGCGCCTCACAGGATGAAGCGCGTGTTGATGAAATTGGACCGATGCTCGGTCACGATGGCATTCAACAGCCGCTTGCTCGCATCGGTCTGTTTGGTGGCGATCATCGAACGGATTGAAAAGGATCGCAGTGCATCGCTCACCGATAAGGTGCCCTCGGCGGAGTCCTTGCGACCGGTGAAGGGGAAGACGTCCGGGCCACGCTGGCATTGACAGTTGATGTTGACGCGGCAGACCTGGTTGACCAGGGGATCGACCAATCGGCCGACCAGTTCGGGGTCGGTGCTGAAGATGCTGACCTGCTGGCCGTTCTCCGCCCCCGCAACATAGTCGAGCGCAGCCTCGATCTCATCGAAAGGAATGACGGGGATCACAGGCCCGAACTGCTCTTCCCGGTAGAGCTTCATCCCTTCGCGGACGGGATAAACGAGCGCCGGATGGAACAGCGACTTGCAGTAGGCCCCGCCGCCTGGATTGACAACGCGCGCTCCTTGCGCCTCCGCATCTCTGATGCATTCGGCAAGATAGGCCGCCTTGCCGGGCTCGGCGAGCGGCGTGATGCTGACACCCGGCTCCCAGGGCATGCCGATCCTGAGCCTGGCAATCTCTTCAGTGAAACGACGCATGAACTGCGACACAACGCCGCTGTGAACGAGCAGCGCCTTGAGCGCCGTGCAGCGCTGTCCATTGAACGAGAGCGCGCCGAGCAGACATTCCCTGACGGCCAGCTCCATGTCGGCGTCAGGCATGACGATTGCAGCATTCTTGGCGTCGAGGCCGAGAATCGCGCGCAGCCGGTTGACCTTGGGATGCAGCTTCTTGATGTGGTCTGCGACCCTGCTTGAGCCGATCAGCGTCAACACGTTGACCTTGCCCGACCCGAGCAGGGCAGGCACCAGATCGGCGCCGTTCCCATAGACGGTGTTGATGACGCCCTTCGGGAAGGCGCTCCGAAACGCCTCAAAGAGCGGATAGAACAGCAGCGCGCCGAAGCGTGGTGGCTTGAGCAGCACCGTATTGCCCATGATGAGCGCGGGAATGAGGGTCGCAAAGGTCTCGTTAAGCGGGTAATTGTACGGCCCCATGCACAGGACGACGCCAAGCGGCGTGCGGCGAATCTGGCCGATCGTTCCTTCAACGACGACGAAGCGGGAGCTGTTGTTATCGAGTTCCTTGAGCGCATCGATGGTTGCGGCAATATAGGCGACGGTGCGATCGAATTCCTTTTCGGAGTCCGGCAGCGCCTTGCCGACCTCCCACATGATGAGGCGGACAACTTCGCTCCTTCGTGCCAGCATCTGCCGCGTGAACTCTTCCATGCAAGCGATCCTGTCGGCGACCGCCATCGTCGGCCATTGGCCGCTGCCATTTGCATAAGCGTCGACGGCCGCGGTGAGCGCCGCTTCGGTAGCTTCCGGCGATCCCTTGGGATGCGAGCCGATTTCCGTCGCCGCTAAGGCTCCGTCGCGATCCCGCGTCCAGATCGGCGAGAGAACGGTCTGGCTGGGGCCATTCCAGTTCATCAGTTCGCCGTTGATCAAAATGCAGCGTTGATGGATGAGCTTGGGCAGGCGGTGCTCCGCCGGAATCTCGCTCGGCAATGGAAAGAGCTGGTCCAGTTTAGGCCCTTCGTTCACGAATATCACCTCGTTGTTAGAGACCGCCATCTGATGCTCCCGATCATCGTGTGGACGGCTCAGCCGTTAGCTGGAATTGAACGTTCAGTAAATTGGATCGCTAAACAAAATTTTCAAGCAGCTGGCCTGCGCAAGCGGTCGCTGGAGTTGATGTATCTATTCCGCTGAAGCATTCATCCACGCAGGCGCGCGTCAACTTCGGCGGTTGTTTCCCTCGGATAAAGTGCCCCGGTCTCCCGGTTCGGCCTGCTTCTTGTAGGACGTTCATCTTAAAAACAGGCAGGTTTCGCAATTTACCCGAAGATCGTTTCGCTGTCGGCCGTCCGCTGTCGCTGCCGAATGCATGGAGATCGCCTTATTGCATCGCAGCGCCGGTGCTCCGCGCGGCCGCCGCAAACTTTTTTCACAGCCCGGAAAGAATCTGACTTGACGGCCGTCTCAATTCAGTAATAGGTTTAGTGAAACAAAAAACTAAACATCACTCATCGAGTTGATGTGTGGGAGGAGCCCAGCCCTTCCGGAATGCGCTTTCCGGAAACGGTCCGTCTCGATCTCCACCATCGCTCATCAAACTCGGTTTCAGGGTTCTTGGCGTTGTCCCGCAGGCGCGCTGAGCGGGTTAGGTGCTTCAATGGAGAGAGGAAACGGATATGCGAACACTGAAATGGCTAGGCAATACGACGGCGTCCGTGGCCCTGGCGGCTGCGGTGCTGGGGCTATTCGGCAGCGGCGAAGCCGCAGCTCAAGGCAAGCAACTCACGCTGTGCTGGGCGGCATGGGATCCGGCCAACGCTCTGGTCGAGCTTGGCAAGGACTTCACCAAGCAGACCGGCATCGAGATGAAGTATGAGTTCGTGCCGTGGACGAGCTACGCCGATCGCTTCCTCAACGAGCTCAACTCGCACGGCAAACTGTGCGACCTGCTCATCGGCGACAGTCAATGGATCGGCGGAGCCGCCGAGAACAAGTGGTATGTGAAGCTCAACGACTTCTTCGCCAAAGAGCACATCTCGATGGACGATTTCGTCCCGGCGACGGTCGTGGGCTATTCGGAGTGGCCGAAGAATACGCCGAACTACTGGGCGCTGCCGGCGATGGCCGACGCGGTGGGTTGGACGTATCGCAAGGACTGGTTCTCCCGGCCCGACATCCAGTCGGCCTTCAAGGCCAAGTACGGCCGCGATCTCGCGCCGCCGAAGACCTATGACGAGCTGAAGCAGATCGCGGAGTTCTTCCAGGGCCGCGAGATCGACGGCAAGAAGGTCTATGGCGCCTACATCTTCACCGAGCGCGGCTCGGAAGGCATCACCATGGGCGTGACCAACGTCCTCTATAATTACGGCTTCAACTACGAGAACCCGAAGAAGCCGTACCAGATGCAGGGCTTCGTCAACTCGGCCGACGCGGCGAAGGGGCTCGAGTTCTACAAGGAGCTCTACAAGTGCTGCACCGCGCCCGGTCTGACCAACGCCTACATGCAGGAAGGTCTGGATGCCTTCAAGTCGGGCCAGGTGGCGATGCAGATGAACTGGTTCGCCTTCTTCCCCGGCCTGTACAAGGACCCGAACGTCGGCGGCGACAAGATCGGCTTCTTCGTCAATCCGGCGGGTCCGAAGGGCCATTTCACCCAGCTCGGCGGACAGGGCATCTCGGTGGTCGCGACGTCCGACCACAAGGACGACGCGCTCGCCTACATCAAATGGTTCGCGCAGCCTGCCGTGCAGCAGAAGTGGTGGCAGATCGGTGGCTATTCGGCCCTGAAGGCGGTCGTCAGTGCGCCCGACTTCCCGAAGAGCGCGCCGTTCGCTCCGCAATTCCTGGAGTCGATGGGAATCGTGAAGGACTTCTGGGCCGAGCCGTCCTACGCGCAGCTACTCCTCGACATGCAGAAGCGGGTGCATGACTACGTCGTCGCCGACAAGGGCACGCCGCAGCAGGCGCTCGATCTCCTGGTCAAGGACTGGACCAAGGTCTTCAAGGAGCAGGGCAAGCAGGTCGCGTCGCAATAGACGCGGCAAGCGCAATCAACGTGGACTGGTTTCCCCGGAGTCCTGCTCCGGGGAAGCCGAACCAGCCAGTCGATGGATAAAATGAGCACGATCTCTCATCCTGATCAGGCCGCGATTGCCGGCGTGAGTGACCCGGCCAAGTCTCGCCCGGCGAGGCGCGTGCGCGGACTCTCCGACCGAGCCATTGCCTGGCTGTTTGTCGCGCCAACGATCGCGCTGTTGCTGGCGATCAATATCTTTCCGTTGATCTGGATGATTCGGCTGTCCTTCACCAGCCTCAACCTCAGCATGTCCTATCTGCCACTGCGGTTCGTCGGGCTCGACAATTTCAGAGACATTCTGACCGACGAGGACGTCTGGAACCGGCTGCAGACCACGGCGCAATTCGTGATCTGGACCGTCACCCTGCAGGTCGTTACCGGGTATGGTCTGGCGCTGTTGATCAACCGGCAGTTTCGCGGCCACAGCTTTTGGACCACCATCATCCTGCTTCCGATGATGCTGTCGCCAGCCGTCGTCGGCAATTTCTGGACACTGCTGTTTCAGCCGCAGATCGGGCCCTTCAACTACGTGATCAGCCTGTTCACCGGCGTGCCGCCGAGTTCCTTCAGCATGACCGGCGAGGTCGCGCTGGCACCCTGGACCATCGTGCTCGTCGATACCTGGATGTGGACGCCTTACGTGATGCTGATCTGCCTCGCAGGCCTGCGCTCGATCCCCGACTACATCTATGAGGCCGCCGAAGTCGATCGCGCCTCGGCCTGGCGGCAGTTTTGGTCGATCACGTTGCCGATGACCGTGCCGTTCCTGATGCTGGCCGTTCTGTTCCGCGCTATCGAGAACTTCAAGATGTTCGACATGGTCAATCTTCTGACCTCGGGCGGCCCCGGTTCGACCACCGAACTCGTCTCGATCACGCTCAAGCGCGCGGCGTTCGAGAAATGGCGCACGGGGTATTCTTCCGCGCTCGCCATTATCCTGTTCGTCACCGTGTTCGGTGCGGCCAACATCTACGTCAAAGCGCTCAACAAGGTGAAGCAACGATGACCGCCGCTGTCGCCAAATCCACCGCTCACTCCATTGTCGAAGCGTCGCCGCGTGCGAAGGCGGTTGCCGGCAGCATCGTGATCCTCTACGCGATCATCTCGATCCTGCCGCTACTCTGGATCGGCGCCACCGCATTCAAGTCGCAGAGCGACGCCATCGCCTATCCGCCGAAGGTGATCTTTCATCCGACGCTGGAGGGCTATGTCAATCTCTTCACGGTGCGGACGCGGCAGACGGCGGATTTCATCGCCAGGATGCCGCCGCCGTCGACCTGGTACGACAAGCTCGTGCGCCAGCACGACATGGTGATCGCCGGCCCTTCGAAGGTCGTGCCGCGCTTCGTCAACTCGCTGATCATCGGATTCGGCTCGACGTTCCTGGCCGTCTTTCTCGGTACGCTTGCGGCCTATGCTTTTTCGAGATTCCGCATTCCCCTGGCCGATGACTTGCTGTTCTTCATCCTGTCGACGCGCATGATGCCGCCGGTCGCGGTCGCGATCCCGATCTATCTGATGTACCGGCACCTCAATCTGACCGATACCAGGTTCGGCATGATCCTGCTCTATACGGCCGTGAACGTCTCGCTAGCGGTGTGGCTGCTCAAGGGGTTCATCGACGAAATCCCGCGCGAATACGAAGAAGCGGCCCTTGTCGACGGCTACACGCGGCTGCAGGCGTTGCGCAAGGTCGTGCTGCCGCAGGCGGTGACGGGAATAGCGGCAACGGCGATCTTCTGCTTGATCTTCTCTTGGAACGAATACGCCTTCGCGGTTCTCCTCACCAGCGGCGAAGCGCAGACCATGCCGCCCTTCATTCCCTTCATCATCGGTGAGGGAGGACAGGACTGGCCGGCCGTTGCAGCCGCGACCACGCTGTTCGTCGTCCCGATCGTCCTGTTCACCGTCCTGTTGCGCAAGCACTTGTTGCGCGGCATCACCTTCGGAGCGGTACGCAAATGAGCAGCTCTGTTGCCAAGTCAAGGAATTTTCGCTGGCTTCGTCGTGCGCCGTGGGAGGCCGTCGCGATGACCCTGATCGGCGGCGGCATCGTCATGCTGGTGCAGCCCTGGTCGATCGACGTTTACAGCTATTCCTTTGTGACGATCCTCGCCGGCACGCTGGTCTATACCGTTGTGAGCCATTTTCCGGAATAGGGCGCAAGACATGGCACAGATCCGCGTCGAAAACCTGCGAAAGTCATTCGATCAGTTCACGGCCGTGCATGGCTCGAACTTCACGATCGATGACGGTACCTTCTTTGCAATGCTGGGGCCCTCCGGCTGCGGCAAGACAACGACGCTGCGCATGATTGCCGGCCTCGAGCTGCCGACCGAGGGAAAGATCCTGCTCGACGACGAGGACGTGACCTTCCACCGCGCGGCGGCCCGCGACATCGCGTTCGTCTTTCAGCTCTTTGCACTCTATCCGCATATGAATGTAGCGGAGAACATCGGCTTCCCCCTGAAATGCCAGGGCATGAGCAGACGCGAGACGCGCGAGCGGGTGCTTGAGACCGCGCGGCTTCTGCGGATCGAGCATCTTCTGTCGAGCAAGACCTCAAAGCTTTCGGGCGGCGACCGGCAGCGCGTCGCGCTCGGCCGCGCCATGGTACGACGGCCGAAGGCATTTCTGATGGATGAGCCGCTCGGGGCGCTTGATGCCGAGTTCCGTCACCTGATGTGCGATGAGCTTCGCGATCTCCACGATCGCATCGGTGCGACCACGATCTACGTGACGCACGATCAGCTCGAGGCGATGTCGATGGCGGATCAGATCGCGGTCATGAACAAGGGACGCGTCGAGCAGATCGGCTCGCCGCAGGAGATCTATGACCGGCCCGCGAGCATGTTCGTGGCGGACTTCATCGGCTCGCCGTCCATGAACTTCCTGTGCTTCGAGGCCGGCCTGCGATCGGGCGATCGGGTGGTCAGTCTTTCCGGCGTCAGCATCGACGTCCCGGAGATTCGGGAGGATCGCGCGAGTGCGCCGGTTGTCCTGGGGGTTCGTCCGGAGCACATTCGTTTTGCCGACGCGGCGCCGGTTCGCGGCGAGGTGTTCGGCGCGGAGTATCTCGGCACGACCCAGATTGTCACGGTCGATACCGCGCATGGGCGGCTCGCGGCCCGGCTGCCCTCCGCCATGTCCGTGCGGGTCGGCGAGACCGTAGGCCTCGAATTTCACTCCGAGCGGTTGGCGCTGTTCGACGCCGGTAGCGGCCTCGCGATACGGACTGCAAACGAGGGGAGCGCTCGCCATGGCTGACGTCATCCTGCGCAACATCAGCAAGCGATTCGGCACGGTCGAGGCAGTGCGCGAGCTTTCGCTCGCGGTGAACGACGGGGAATTTCTGGTTCTGCTTGGGCCAAGCGGCGCCGGCAAGACCACGACATTGCGGCTGATAACCGGGCTCGAGCGTCCCGATGCCGGGTCGGTGATGATCAACGGGCGTGACGTCACCTACGATCCTCCGGGATCGCGGGACATCGCGTTCGTCTTTCAGCAATATTCGCTGTATCCGCACCTGACCGTCTACGACAATCTGGCGTTTCCGTTGCGCTCTCCGGCGCGGCGCGTTCCCGAGCCGGTCATCCGCAAGCGCGTTGAACAAACGGCAGAGCTGTTGCATATCGCGAGCAAGCTGAACAATCGCGCAACCCGTCTTTCCGGAGGCGAGATGCAGCGCGTGGCTATCGGCCGGGCCCTGGTCCGGGGCCCCTCGATCTACCTCATGGACGAGCCGCTTTCGTCCCTGGATGCGAAGCTGCGCGCGGAGCTTCGGCTCGAGCTCAAGCGTATCCAGCTCGAGCTCGGCGCGACGATTCTCTACGTGACGCACGATCAGGTGGAAGCGATGACCATGGCCACCCGGATCGGCGTGATCAAGGATGGCGAGCTTCTCCAGCTCGGCACGCCGCGGCAAATCTACGAAAGCCCTTCCTCTCGGTACGTTGCATCGCGGCTTGGCACACCCCAGATCAACTTCGTGCCCGCCCGTCTCGTTTCCGAGATCGCTCTCCCGCCCGGAACGGAGACGATCGGCATTCGCACCGAACACCTGCAGATCGCCGCGCGCAATGGCGGGCGGTTGGTCGGCCGCGTGCACCGGGTCGAGCACCTCGGCGAACAGAATCACGTACATCTGGACTATAAGGGCCAGACGCTGGTGACGCTTGCCGACCCGGACCAACCGCTGCAGGCCGGACAGGAGGTTGAATTGCGGTTGACGCACCCGCTCTATTTCGACGGCGAGGGGCAGCGCATCCCTGCCATCATTCACTGAGGATGATTCGATGTCTCTGCAACCCGAGACCTTCAAGACGCTGATCAAGGTGGCCGCAGAACAGGTCATCGCCAGTGCGCCGGAGCTGACGTCGCTGGATCAGGCGATCGGCGATGGTGATCACGGAACGAACATGAAGCGCGGCTTCGAGGCTGTGCTGAACAAGCTCGATGCGATTTCGGAGCAACCGCTTCATGAAGCACTCAAGAGCATCGGCAAGACCCTGGTGATGACCGTCGGCGGTGCATCCGGGCCGCTCTATGGCAGCTTCTTTCTTGCTGCCGGCGAAGCCCTGTCGCACAGCAAGCATCTACCGGACGATCTTGCCGAAGTCTTCGGCAGTGGAGTGAATGCGGTGAGCGCACGCGGCCGCTCGCAAGCTGGTGAGAAGACGATGCTCGACGTGCTTATCCCTGTCATGGAGACGCTGAAGGCTGATGCTGGCCGGTCGGATCTGATCGAGCGGGTCCGAAGCACTGCTGCCGAGGCCGTCGAGCGGACCGCGCCGATGCTGGCGACCAAGGGCCGGGCGTCATTCCTTGGATCACGTAGCGTCGGACATGTCGATCCGGGCGCTCGGTCAAGCTGTGTTCTCGTGCAGGCGGTGTGCGCGAGCCTGGAGGGACGGCAATGAACGATACCGTCGGCATTGTGATCGTCTCGCATTCCAAGGACATTGCCAAGGGCACCGCCGACATGGTGCGGCAGATGGTCGGCAACGAAGTCAGGGTGGCCTTCTGCGGCGGCAATCCCGATGGCGGATTGGGGACCAACGTGCCTCTGATCTTCGACGCCATCAATAGTGTTTGGTCCTCGAAAGGCGTCGCGATCCTTGTCGATCTTGGCGGTGCCGAGACCAACAGCGAAATGGCTGTCGAAATGTTGGAGCCTGAGCGGCAGGATCTCGTTGTCGTTTGCAATGCGCCGATCGTGGAGGGCGCCGTCATGGCGGCGACCGAAGCCGCCGGGGGCAGCTCATTGGCGCAGGTGAGGGCCGTGGCCGAGGAACTTTCTGCCGGCTAACAGACGAGAATATGGTGGAATATGACTACGCTGGAAACTTCCGAAGCTGACAGGCCGGCATTCACCGGCAATGTGAAGTTGGTGCACGCCGTGGGCATGCATGCGCGTCCGGCAGTGAAGCTGACCAAGCTCGCCAAGAAGTTCCAGGCCCAGATTCACGTTCGTGTCGCCGGCGCGGCCGAATGGATCAACGCCAAGAGCGTGGCGAAGATCATGGCCATGCGCGCCGCTCACGGCAGCATGATCGAGGTCAAGGCATCCGGCAGTGATGCGCAGGCCGCCGTTGCGGCGCTCATTAATCTGATCGCCGCGGACTTTCCGGACGAGGCTGCGTGACATGCGGCAGGGTGCAGCAACGACGGCCTACCGCGGCAGAACGGCTTCGATCGGCTTTGCCCACGGCCCCTTCGTCAGGGTCGATCAGGGTGCGAACGTCGAACGCGTCGCGGGTACGCTCGTGGACGAAGCGCTGGCCCTTCGCAACGCGATCGAGACCGCGAGTCGCCAGATCGCCGAGCTTGCCGCGATAGCCGGCGGTGAAGCCGCGCAAATTCTCGAATTCCAGGTCGCGCTGCTCGAAGATGAGGATTTCATTGCTGCGATCTTTGCATCGATCGGCGAGGGCAAGCCGGCGGACGCGGCGTGGCGATCTGCGCTCGATGAGCAGATCGCGGAATACAATTCAACGCCGGACGAATATCTGAAGGCACGGTCTTCGGATCTTGCCGACCTGCGCGATCGTGTTTTGAACGTCCTGCGGGGGGACGAAGGTCAGTCTCTGAAGATCCCAGATGGCGCCGTCGTCTGCGCCGAGGATTTGCCGCCGTCGCGCTTCCTGGAGATCGACTGGTCGGGTGGCGGGGGTCTCGCCCTGTTGCGCGGCAGTCCTACGAGCCACGTCGCGATGCTCGCCCGTGCACGCGGGATCCCAATGGTCGTGCAGCTTGGAACGATCCCGGATTCGGGAACCACGGCGCTGCTCGATGGTGAGGGGGCCACCCTTGAGCTCGATCCCGGCACCGAGCAGATCGGCCAGTTCGAGAAGCGGCGCGACCTCCATCGCAAGAGCAGAGCCTCGGCTCGTGCGATCCTGCGGAGGCCGGCGGCGTCCTGGCGCGGTGAGCGGATCAAGCTCCACATCAATATCCAGGGCGTCGAGGACCTTGAGCACGCGGACGCGCAGTACGCCGACGGCGTAGGCCTGATGCGCACCGAATTCCTGCTTGCGAACCACGGCCTGCCCGATGAGGAAACGCAATTTCAGACCTATGATGCGGTTCTGCGTTGGGCCGACCGGCGCCCTGTGACCATTCGCACCTTCGACGCGGGTGGCGACAAGCCGGTGCCCGGCTTTACGTCGGATGGCGAAGCCAACCCCTTCCTCGGCGTTCGCGGACTTCGTCTTTGTCTTGCCCGGCCGGAGATATTTGCCGTCCAGTTGCGTGCGCTTGCGCGTGCCGCAGTGCGCGGAAATCTCAAGGTCATGTTTCCGATGGTTACTTCGGCGGAGGAGCTGGAGGCCGGGCGGAAGTTGTTTACCGACGCCGTGCAGAGCTTGCATGCAAGGGGTGTAGCCGCGATGATTCCCGAGCTCGGAATCATGGTCGAGGTGCCGGCGGCGGCGTTGGCCATCGCGAGCTTCAAGGCTGCCTTCTTTTCAATTGGTTCAAACGACCTCGCACAATATGTCCTTGCCTGCGATCGCTCGAATGGGGCTCTTGCGCCCTTGATGGATCCGCTGCATCCGGCAGTTCTTGAGCTGATCGCGCGGACCGCGGAGCATGGTCGCCGCGCCGGGGCCGGTGTCAGTCTGTGCGGCGACATGGCAAGCGAACCGCGTTGCGTCTCGGCCTTGCTGAATTGTGGTCTGCGCGAGCTGTCCGTGAATGTGTCAACGCTCGCGCAGATCAAGCAGACCATCAATCGGTTGAGCAGCGGAGGTGGCCTTGACTGACGCTGCAGTTGACGAAGCGCCCGAGGCCGGTGCGGTCGCCGTATACAAGCGCATTTTCAAGGAAGTCCTAGACAAGCGCCCGTCCGGAATGCGGCTGCGCCTCGCCCATGCAATGGGCAAGAACCGGAGCTTCATCAGTCAGATTTCCAATCCTTCCTATCCCGTTCCGATACCGGTTCAGCACCTCAATACGATCTTCGACGTCTGCCACTTCTCTCCGCAGGCCAAGGCCGCCTTTCTCCGCGCCTATGCGCGCGCTCACCCGCGCCGGATCAGCCGGCTTACCGAGGGACCGCACGAGCGGACGCTGACGCTGCACTTGCCGGATCTCGGCAGCAGCAAGCGGAACGCGCAGCTCGACGCGCTGCTCCAGGAATTCGCGCGGCGCTTGATCGCCCTCGTGCAGGAAAAGTGAGGCACGAATTGATGAGGAGGGTTGGGTGAAGAAGTTCATCAATTCCGTCGACGGCATGCTTGCGGAGAGTTTGGACGGGCTGGCCTCGGCGCATGCCGACATCATCACGCTCGGACCGGAGCGGAAATTCGTCCGGCGTCGAGAGCTGAACCCGAAAAAGGTGGCACTCGTCTCTGGCGGCGGCAGTGGGCACGAGCCCCTGCATGCCGGCTTCGTCGGCCATGGCATGCTCGACGCCGCCTGCCCCGGGCAGGTGTTCACCTCGCCGACGCCGGACCAGATCGCCGAGGCCGCCCAGGCGGTCGCCGGTGATGCCGGCGTGCTGCTCATCGTGAAAAACTATGCGGGAGACCGCATGAATTTCGAAATGGCGGCTGAAGTCGCTGAATGCCGGACCGCCACCGTGATCACCGATGACGATGTCGCGGTGGAGAACTCGACCCACAGCATCGGGCGTCGCGGCGTGGCCGGCACGTTGATCGTCGAGAAGATCGTCGGCGCCGCCGCCGAAAAGGGCGTCGACCTTGCCGGCTGCGTTGCACTGGGCGAACGCGTGAATGCGCGCACGCGTTCGATGGGGGTGGCGCTGACAAGCTGCACGGTGCCGGCCGCGGGTACACCGACCTTTACGCTTCGCGAGGACGAGATGGAGATGGGTGTCGGCATTCATGGTGAACCGGGCCGCCGCCGGATCAAGTTGGAGCAAGCGGACGCAATCGCCTATGAGCTGACGAGTGCGATCGCAGAAGATCTTGATGCTCGAGACGGAGCCGACGCATTGCTGCTTGTAAACGGCTTTGGCGGCACGCCCACGATCGAACTCTACCTGATGTACAACGCCGCTCGGCGAATGCTCGAGAAGCGTGGACTGCGCATCGCGCGTTCCCTGGTCGGCAGCTTCGTCACCTCGCTGGACATGGCGGGGTGCTCGCTCACCCTGAGTCTGCTCGATGCCGAGATGACGGCGCTCTGGGATGATCCCGTGCGCACCGCGGCGCTCAAATGGTGAGTGCTTCGTCCGTGTAAGCGGTCAATGCATCTGAAATTCCGCGGTGGCGGAATGTGGGCATGGGTGACGGTTCACTCACGCACCGGGCGCGTCCCGGTTTTTCTCCCTGAAACTTGCCGTGCCTTCGGGCACGGCATTTCTTTTATGCGCTCGTAACTGGGAGGGCCCTCACTGCTCCGTCCCGCGTCGCAATTTCCAAATGCGCGGCTTGCGCTGGGAATCGGGTCGCAGAAGTCGCGAACAACGCGGCTACGTTCGTTCCGCGCCGAGGGTTCCAAGTCGGGAACCTGACAAGCCCTCCGCAAGAATCCTGCGGCGGTGTGAGACGGCTCATACTGCCGCGTCGGGCTTCGCACTATTCACATCGCTGCAAGAGTTTCCTGGTTTTCAGCTCAACAGGAGATTTCGCATGAAGGCTCTAGTCATTGTTTCTTTCATCACGGCTGTCGGTTTGCTCGCTGCTGCGACCGGCATCCCGCGACCACACTCGATTTCGACAACCGGGCGTGCCGGAACAGCAAGCACGTCGACATTGCAGGATATGCAAAGCGCCCGCGGTGCAGACAAACTGCCGGCCGAGGACTTTGACGATCGGTCATTGGTCTTTCCGAGGGAGGCGGAGCGCTAAGCAGGCCACGCCGCGAGCCTTCAGCCGGAGCTCGCAAGTTGATCTGCGCTTGAGGCTCGCAAGTTGATCCGCGCTTGAGGGACGTCGAGCGGCGCCTTACGGGCTCAAAAAAGAAGCCTGGATGGCATAGTCGCTCCCCAGGAGACCAAGCTGTTCCAGTTCAACTCGATGAGCGTCTACTTCCAGAATGGCGAGGAGAAGGGCCAGCACGACCGCGGCATAGATGAGAGAGGGCGACGCTCCACGGCGCACATCGGAATGGTGTGGCGGTATCGCATCGCGAAGTGATCGCCACCGGGAGATGAAATGCAGATACGCTTTCAGCCGTATTTGCATGACGTCGTCCTCGACGTGTCAAATCAAGCATAGGTTCAGGCTATGCCCGGTTCAAGTTGATAACGACCGTTGCGGCATTGAGTAGCAGGGCCACCCCTGACCTGCGATGCAACATGAAACCGAACGACGGCTACAATCGTTGACGAGATCGAGCGAGTGCAAACATCCCGAACAATGGCGTGACATACCTGGCCATCTGTAAACCGCAGATGCATTGGGTCCCAAGTTTCAGCACTGGTGTCTGCATCGTTGCCACTTTGCTGGCCATCCATTCGGTGCCGGCGCATGCACAATTGACGGGTCACGGCGGACCCGTGAGGGCGATTGCGGTTTCCAGTGACGGCGACAGTGTGCTGTCGGGCAGCTTCGACACCGCTGCCATCCGATGGTCGCTCAAGACCGAATCCGCAGAGCAGGTCCTTCGGTTTCACTCTGATGCGGTGAACGCGGTTGCCTTCCTGAAGGATGGGCAAATGGCGACTGCCGGAGCGGATGCAAAGATAGCGATCTGGACGCCTGGCCGGCAACAGCCGGACCGGGTTTTCGCAGGCCATGGCGCGCCGATCGTTTCACTTGCCGTCTCTCCCGACGGCGCGAGATTAGCTTCTGCCTCATGGGACCATACCGTTCGCATCTGGTCGCTCAGCGATGGCACGCAGCAGGTGCTGGAAGGTCATGCGCAAAACGTCAACGGCGTCGCATTCACGCCCGATGGCCGATCGCTGGTCAGCGCGGGTTATGATCGTGAGCTGAGGATATGGCCACTGGCGGGTGGCACCCCAAGCGTGATCAAACTTGCCTCGCCCCTTAACGCCGTGGCGGTCGCGCCCGACGGCGAGATCGTGACGGGTGGCGCCGACGGGAAGCTGCGCTTTCTGACATCGGGTGGCCAGGGAAGCGGCGAGCTGCGAGCTGGCCAGACGCCGATTGTTGCGCTGGCGATCTCTCCAGACGGCACTGCGATCGCCGCTGCAGGAATTGGCGGCATCGTGGCGATCATCGACCGAAAGGAGCGCAGCATCGCGCGAACGCTGGTCGATCAAGGTTCGCCGGTATGGTCGGTCGCCTTCCTGCCGGACAATGCAATATTGCTGACGGGCGGCGCCGACGGCAAGATCCGGCGCTGGAACGCGCGGACTGGCGAGCCCATCGGCTCATCGTTGCAAGCCACGCCGCGCGATCCGCTTGCCGCCTATGCGGGGGATCACGGCGCCGAGGTGTTCAGGGCGTGCGTTGCCTGTCACACCTTGTCGGCGAAGGACGCGCAACGCGCCGGCCCAACGCTTGCGGGATTGTACGGCCGCAGGATTGCGTCGCTGCCCGGCTATCGTTTCTCCGAATCACTCAAACGGATGAATATCGTTTGGACGCCCGAGACTGTGTCAAAACTGTTCGAGCTAGGCCCAAATACGTATACGCCGGGGACCAAGATGCCGGAGCAACGAATTGGATCGGCTGAAGACCGCAAGGCGCTCACCGATTTTCTGGGACGCGCGACATCGAAATAAACTCTGCGAAACACCGCTTTCGTCCTTGCCCTAGTCCTTGCCTTCCCGCTGGCGCAAATAGTCGTTCGTCGTGCGTGGTGGCGCGCGTTCGGGCACGTCGGCGAACGGGTCGAATTGCTGCTCGCTCATGGCGATGACCCGGCAGTCCGCGCACATTTTGACTACGTCCAGCCGCTTGTCGCCCGCGGGATACATCCAGTGCCGGCCCTCGAGTTTCGCAGCGATCTTCTCGATCGTGCTCTTCACGCCAAAGGGCTTGTTGCAGCGGATGCAAAGCGCCGGCTCTTCTTCCTTGATGATCCTTGCCGGAGCCCTTGCGGCACGGAAATCGATCTGCGGTTCCAGCGTAATGACCTTTTCCGGGCATGTGCTCTGGCATAGCCCGCACTGCACGCACGCGTCTTCGACGAATTTGAGCACCGGACGTTCGGGATCGTCGCGAAGTGCGCCGGTGGGACAGGCCGAGACACAGGACAGGCAAAGCGTGCAGCCGTCCGTTTTGACGGCGACTGCACCAAGCGGCGCGCCCTGGGGCAGCGCAATGACGTCGGTCTGAGCAGGCGCAACGCGATGCAGTTCGTGAAGAGCGAGGCGAAGCAAGTCGCGCCGCTTGCCGACCGTTTTGAAGGTTGCGGGACGCTCCACGGCCGGCGCCGGCTCTATCGCCCGCAGCGCCTCTCCGAGCGCGTCAGGATCGTCCGTCCCGATCGTCGCGACCCGCCGTCCTAAAAATCCAAGCCCGGATACAATGGCATCTGCCATCGCGACGGTCTGGGAAAGACCGGCTGTGTCGTGCAGCGGCTTTGCCCGCAGGAGAAAACGGATCCCTGCCGCGCCATAGGCAAAGGACGCCACAACCGCCTCGAGTCCGACCTGCGTCACTTCGTTGACGGCGAACGGCAGTACATTGGCCGGAAGCCCGTGGCCGCAGCGGGCGAGCGCGTCGATCAGCGGGGTGCCGTGTTGGCTGTCATGGAACAGCACAACGGCATTGGCGCCGCCGGCTTCGCGATAGGTCAAGAGCATCGCGCGTAATTTATGAAGCAGCGCGTCGGCAGGCGGCAGGGCATAGGTTGCCGCACCCGTCGGACAGACCGCAGCGCACAAACCGCATCCGGCGCAGACCTCGGCGTTGATCTTGACGTGATCTCCATCGGGCGCAATTGCTCCGGTCGGGCAGAGATCGAGGCAGCGATGACAACCGGTCAGCCTCGATCGCGAATGGACGCAGATCTCTGCGGTGAAATTCACGTATTTCGGTTTGTCGAAGCTGCCCACAAGGTCGCGTGCCTTGAGCACCGCGCGCAGCATCGCGGCCGGATCTCGCGGATCCGCGCGGAGATAGCCATCGCGCAAGTCATGAGCGGGGAAGAGTGGCATCCCGCCGGAAAGATCAAGAAGGATGTCGCAACGCGAGGTCAGGCCGTCGCGCGGAGCCCCGAAGACGAGCGCATCGCGCGAGGAGGGGCGGGGGGCGGCATAGTCATCGATCGTCAACTCGAACGCCCCCAAATATCCCCTGGCATTGCGGATCATTCCCTGGACGATTGGAAAAGATGTCGTCGCCGGCGGCATGATCTGCGCCGGCTTGGTGATCATGATCGTCACGTCGAGATGATCGGCAAGCAGCCGTCCGGCATCGACCGCAACCTCGTCGCGGCCGTAGATCAGGATCACGCCTTCGCTCGATAAGGTTACAAACGGAAAAGCGGGCGCAGCTTCGGACGCAACTGCGAGGAGTGCTGCCATTTTGGGGCCCGCCTTCGTACCCTCCGCCGACCAGCCGGCCGTTTCGCGAAGGTTGACGAACTCCATTTGCCCGGAATGTCGTTTCGCCTCCTCGCCAAACAAGGGGGCCTCTTGGGTGCAGCCGACGATGAGCGGTCCTTCCGTCTTCGCCGCGTTGCGAAAATGGTCAAGCTCAGCCCGGCAGAGCTGACGGAACTCGGCGATTTCGCTTTTGTGGCACCCTCGCTGAATGGCGGCACGATCGAGGCGCATCGTGTCTTCGCACGAGCAGATCAGGATCGTTTTTGGCGGATCCGGCATGCGCAGCTATCTACCTCCTGAAGAGGCCGGGAACGGGCGAGCGGACTCGCCTCGATCCCTCTGCTCAATTAAGTTATTCTCACCAGAGACGAAAAGGAAGCTGGAGGTCCGATTGATACCGACAGCCCCTAGGCGCTCTTCGATTCAGGAGCCAATCAATCTGCCTCCGCCATTCACGCTGGTGAGGCTGCGCGAGAGTCGTGACGCCTTCGCTCATGCTATCGATATCGCCGAAGAGAGCGGGGCAGGGACGCTGACCTATGTGGGACGGTTCGATGTTGCCGAGTTCGCCATCGTGCTGGAGCCCGGCGAGCCCCTGCGCACGGCGCGCCGCGCTTTCTATGCCGGAATGGTGGCCCTGACCGACGCCTTGCGTGTCTATGCACCGCCGAACAAGGACATCGCAATCAACTGGCCGGACGCGATCCGTGTCGACGGCGGCCTTGTTGGCGGCGGGCGGCTCGGCTGGCCCCCATCCGCGAAGGAGGATGAGCCTCCGCGCTGGCTGGTGTTCGGCGGCATGATCCGCACCGTTGCGATGACCGACAGGGAAGCCGGCGTGCATCCGCTCGCTTGCGCATTGGACCAGGAGGGTTTTGCCGATGCCGGCGCCGTTCAGGTAACGGAAAGCTTTGCGCGGCATCTGATGCGCGCTCTCGACGTCTGGCAGGCCGAGGGATTCGACGGCATCGCTCATGAGTTCCTGAGCCGGCTGGTGCGCGAGCGGCAGACCTCTCGTCTGGTCGATGACAATGGCGATCTTCTGGTGCGTCGGATCGGGATTAACAGGACCGATCGGTGCGATCTGAAGAGGAGCCTGCTGCTGCCCTCGTGGCTCGATCCGGAACTCGGAGGGCCGCGTCCGTGAAGCTGTTGCGCACCATCGCGCTCGATGCGTCCGACACTTTCGTGTTCGACGTTCCCGCTGAGCCGGGTGATTGGGCGGTGTCAGGTGCGTTCCGATTTTGCGACCGGGATCCGGAGAAGCTGAGCGCCAAGGACCGTTCGGCGTTCCGCAGCGGTTTTCTGGGAGTGCGGTCCTGGGGCGGGTCGACGCTGGCGCAAATCGTCCACGCGACCGAGGACGATCGCCGGATGTTGGTGGAACTCCTCGCGAGGCAGCTTGTCGAGCGGTTCGGGGCGCCGGATCTTGCGACCGCGCGCCTCGCCGCGGAAGAGGAGGTCGCCTTTGCGCAATCGCTCTGCACGCATCCCATCAGTACGCTGATCGCCGTTCACCGCTCGGCCGGCGATGGCGAGGTGCGCGAGTCATTCCGCAGATTGCAGCTGAAGAAGGGGCAAGGTCACGGCAAGGCATTCTCGTTCATGGAAGTCGAGGATGACACCGAGCCCGACAGCGCTCTCAACCTTGCGAACATGAGCCGGGAGCCGTCACACCGATGAGGGATTTCTGGATCGCCTGCGGCCACCACCTGCTCAATCACAATGCGAGCGGCGGGCTCGTGGTGACGGATGAGTTCCTGAAGGCCTATTTCGCGCGTCCCGAGCTAGTGCCGCAGGACGACGCTTGCGCGGTCGAGCACAGGCTGCACCGAGAACTGCTCGCCGACCCGCGCCGGGCCGTCGCTGCGGAGGAGGTTGCCGCGATCGCCGACGCGGATGCGCGCGAGAACTGGCAATTGGTGCTGGCATTCCGCAAACTCTTGCTGCGCGAGCCTACGCTGGAAGCAGCCTATCTTGCATTGGTTCGGTCAGGACACATCAGCTTGCCACCGCTGTTTGTGAACCAGCTTGTTCACGCGATCCTGCGCAATGCGCTTGATCGCTGCGAGGATCCGTTCGTGCTGCGCGCGGCTGAACTGTTCTTCCGGCCGCAGCGTATCCTGCCGCACGGACACTCGCTGCTGTTGGGTGACGAGGAAGTCGCTAGCGGGCCAAGCCCAACGCCGCCCCTGTTGTCGCTGATGTCCATGTTGGGGGCAACGAGCCCCGAGGTCGACGTTCTCAGCGAGGGAAACGCCGACAGCTACTGGCAGCGCAGCGACCAGTTCGATCTTGCGCTCGATTTCACCGGCGGAGCGCGGGGCCCGGCTGCGTTGGCGCACGCCATGAAACTCTGGATTTCTCATTTGCTTGGAGTTGACGTCGCAATCGAGCCGCTCACGGCCCTACGCGATGCAAAGCTCACCTGGTATATTGGCCTCGACGCTGAAGCCACCCGGATGGGCGACCGGCTTTGGCATGGAGAGACGCTGGACGACCGTACGGCAGGCCGTGTGCTGGCGCTGTTCCAACTGAGCTTTCCCGATCATGGCCTGGTCGTTGATGCCGTCGGGCGCGAGCCGGTCTATCTGATTCTTGCAATGACCTCCGACCAGCTGGTGCGGATGAAGCCGCAGAATCTGTTGACGGGACTGCCGATCAAACACCTGGAGGCTGCGACGTGAGCTCCGGCGTCCTTCCATTGTTGCGCATTCCGGTCGGTGTCGTGGTCGAGCGCCGCAAGGCCGATTCCCCATGGATCGATTTTGTCTGGCGCGGCATCGGCGTTTTGCCGGATGAGCCGGAGATGACGCCGTGGACTGTTCTACGGGAGCGGGAGGGAACGACGCTCTTTTACGCGGGGAGCGCGACGGTCGATCTCTATCGTTCGGAAACTGCGCGCTATCGCGATAATCTTGCAACCGGCGCTCCCAGCGCCTGGATGGTATTGACACCTTCCGAGGGTGTCTGCCCCTATGTTGTTTCGGCCGTCACCGCGGACCCTGCCGAAGGCGAGGCATTCACGGAGGCCGGTGCCAATCTGGTCGAGGCCGTGCCATTGCCTGACGTGCTGCGTGAGACGATTGAAAATTTCATCGCCGAGCACCACGTCGAGACTGAGTTCGTCAAGCGCGAGCGGCGGCGCGCCGATCCGGAGGCGCTTGCGCGACGTCACCACGAAGGTGGGCACGAATGAGCGACGAGCAATTCCTGGCGCGCTGGTCGCGTCGCAAGCAAGAGGCGAACGTCGGTCGCGCTGAAGCAGCGCCCGAAAAAGCTGCCGAGGCACATGAGGCGGCGTCCTCCGATCGTGCGGCGGCAGAGCCAGTTCCCGCCGAGACGGAACTTTCGAACTTGCCTCCAATTGAATCGATTGACGCGGCCACCGACATCACGGCCTTCCTGCGCAAAGGCATTCCGCAGGAGTTGAGCCGTGCGGCGCTTCGTCGCGCCTGGAGCGCCGATCCCGCTATCCGCGATTTCGTGGGGTTGGCGGAGAACGCCTGGGACTTCAATGATCCGAACGCCATGGCTGGCTTCGGTCCGCTGGACTATTCCGCCGAAGAGGTTGACGCACTCGTCCGCCGCATCGTCGGGGGTAGGGTGGAGGAGAGCGCTGAGAGCCTCACCAACCACCCCGCAGAGGCTGCGGAGGATGCTGGACGACCGGCTCACGAGGAGGTGGGTTTGGCGCAATCACCAAGCCCGGTGAAGGTGATCACGGATCCTCGGCCGCACGACGAGTCCGCAGTAGAGGACCTGCCGTCGGGTCCTGCTGCATCGCAACCAGTAGCCGCGAGTGAAGCTCCTCTTCCGCGTCGCACACATGGCGGCGCGCTGCCCCGGTAGACTGCGACTAAATGTGATAGCCTCAGGCTATGCTAGTTGATTGACCGGTTCGCGACGCGCGCCGTAGTCTTGCATCAGCAAACGCAATTGACCCCTAGGATGGGAGGTCAGCGTGCGCGATACAGGCCTTGAACGTGCCATCGATGCGGCGGGCGGCGTCGCCGAGCTTGCCCGAAAAATCGGTATTGCACAGCCCTCAGTGTCGAACTGGAAAAGGGTGCCCGCGCAACGTGTGATTGCAGTCGAAGGCGCAACCGGCGTATCGCGCAAGGTGCTTCGTCCGGATCTCTACGGCGAGCCCGCGGTATTGGACGACTCGGTTGATCCGATCGATGCCGAGCGCGCGCAGGAATACACGCTGCTTGCAACCGTGCTCTCCTCGGCACCGTCGGCTGCATTGCTCGAACAAATTGCACAACTCAAGGCCGATGCAACGCCGCTCGGCCGCGCCCATACGACCCTCGCAGAGGCCGCATCAATTTCGGCCGCATCCGAGGTCGAGCGCGAATATTTCGATCTGTTCGTCGGTCTGGGTCGTGGCGAGTTGCTGCCCTACGCCTCCTATTACCTGACCGGCTTTCTCAACGAACGCCCGTTGTCGCGCCTGCGCGACGACCTCGCCGCGCTCGGCATTGAGCGGGTGGAGAATAATTTTGAGCCTGAGGATCACGCGGCGACGCTGTGCGAGATCATGGCTGGCCTTGCGACGGCGCGCTTCCCCGTACCGCCACAGGAGCAGCGCGACTTCTTCGAGAAGCACGTATCGCGCTGGATGGCACGTTTGTTCGCCGACATGGAGAAGGCGGAAAGCGCCAGATTCTACCGGTCGGTCGGGACGCTTGGACGCGTTTTTCTGGAAATAGAATCCGAGGCTTTCACGTTCGCCAACTGATCAGCGCCGCTGGTCCAGGAGAGATGCGATGAGAGACAAGACAACGACCGTCGGCCGCCGCGACTTTCTTCGCAAGGTCGGCATCGGCACAGTCGGCGCGGGAGCGACGCTGGCAACACCCTTGATGACTTCAGCGCAAGCCGACAGCGAGTCCGACCAAGAGAAACGCAAGCAGCGCTACAAGGAAACCGACCACGTGAAGACCTATTACCGCGTCAATCGTTACCCTGGTTGAGGGAGGCGGTCGTGCTGATCAAGAGAACGCAACAGCGTACCGAAATCGCTTCACGCGGATCAATCGCGGCAGGCTTGTCCGGGCAAACCAATCGTCTCGACCGCCGCACCTTCCTGCGCCGATCCGGCCTTGCCGGCGGCGCGCTCGCCGCGCTAAGCACGCTGTCGATCGGCGGCGTCCGCAAGGCGAAAGCGGCCATGGCCGGTCCACTCACCTCAGGAGCGACCGTTCGCAAGAGCATTTGCACGCATTGCTCGGTTGGATGCACCGTGACCGCTGAAGTGTTGAACGGGGTATGGATCGGCCAGGAGCCGAGTTGGGATTCCCCGATCAATCGTGGATCGCATTGTGCAAAGGGCGCTTCGGTGCGCGAACTCGTGCACAGCGAACGCCGGCTCCGCTACCCGATGAAGCTCGTGGGCGGACAGTGGACGCGCGTCTCCTGGGACACGGCGATCAACGAGATCGGCGACAAGCTGCTCGAGGTTCGCGAGAAGTCGGGCCCCGATTCCGTTTACTGGCTCGGATCGGCCAAGATGACGAACGAGGGCGCCTATCTGTTCCGCAAGCTCGGCGCGTTCTGGGGCACCAACAACACCGACCATCAGGCGCGTATATGCCATTCGACGACCGTCACTGGCGTGGCCAACACCTGGGGCTACGGTGCGATGACAAACAGCTTCAACGACATCCGTAATGCCAAGACCCAGGTCATCATGGGTGGTAATCCTGCGGAGGCCCATCCGGTATCGTTGCAGCATCTCCTCGAGGGCAAGGAGATGCAAAAGGCCAACTTCATCGTCATTGATCCGCGTCTGACGCGAACCGCGGCGCACGCGACCGAATATGTGCGCATGCGGCCGGGCACCGACATCCCGGTGCTCTACGGCATGATGTGGCACATCCTGCAGAACGGATGGGAGGACAAGGAGTTCATCAAACAGCGCGTCTATGGGTTCGATGATCTTCGGAAGGAAGTAGAGAAATGGAATCCGGAAGAAGTCGAGCGCGTCAGCGGCGTTCCGGGCGAACAGCTCAAGCGCGTCGCAAAGATGTTCGCCACGGAGAAGCCGTCAACGCTGATCTGGGCGATGGGGCAGACTCAGAAAACCGTCGGCACCGCAAACGTACGGACCAGTTGCATCGCGCTGCTGATGACCGGCAACGTCGGCAAGTCCGGCACCGGCGCCAACATCTTCCGTGGCCATGACAACGTGCAGGGAGCGACCGATGTCGGGCTCGATATCGTCACGCTGCCGTTCTACTACGGCCTCGCCGAAGGCGCGTGGAAGCATTGGGCGCGGGTTTGGGAAGTTGATTACGACTTCCTGAAGTCTCGCTTCGAGTCCAAGCAGATCATGGAAACCCCCGGCATTCCGCTCACCCGCTGGTTCGATGCGGTGATACTGCCGAAAGATCAGGTCGCGCAGAAAGACAATGTGCGGGCGATTTTCGTGCAGGGACACGCCAGCAACAGCATCACACGCATTCCTGAATCCCTAAAGGGTTTGAAGGCGCTCGACCTGCTTGTCGTCGCCGACCCGCATCCGACCACCTGGGCATCACTCGCCGTGGAGGCAGGGCGCAAGGATGGCCTCTACATTCTCCCGGTTGCCACACAATTCGAGTGCAAGGGTTCGCGCGTCGCCTCGAACCGCTCGCTGCAGTGGGGCGAGCAGATCGTCAAGCCGGTCTTCGAATCGAAAGACGACCTTGAAGTCATGTATCTGGTAGCGAAGAAGCTCGGTTTCGCCGACAAGATGTTCAAGAACATCAAGGTCGAAAGCAATCTGCCGGAGGCCGAGGATATCCTGCGCGAGATGAATCGCGGCAGCTGGTCGACCGGTTATTGCGGGCAGTCGCCCGAGCGTCTCAAGGCGCACATGAAGAACCAGGCCAAGTTCGACTTTCTGACCATGCGGGCGTCCAAGGACGACCCGGAAGTCGGCGGCGACTATTATGGTCTGCCGTGGCCGTGCTGGGGCTCGCCTGAGGTGAGGCATCCCGGCACCCCGTTGCTCTACAATACCAATCTGAATGTGATGGACGGCGGCGGCACGTTCCGCCCGCGCTTCGGGCTCGAACGCGAGGAGAAGCTGCCCGACGGAACGACGCGGAAGGTAAGCCTGCTCGCAGATGGATCCTATTCCAAGGATTCGGAGATCAAGGACGGCTACCCGGAATTCACGCTGGCGAGCCTGAAGAAGCTCGGCTGGGACAAGGACCTCAGCGAGGCCGAGATGGCCACGATCACCAAGGTCAATCCCGCCAATCCGGATGCAGTGTCATGGGCGCTCGACCTGTCCGGCGGCATCCAGCGCGTGGCGCTGAAGCACGGCTGCGTGCCTTACGGCAATGGCAAGGCGCGCATGAATGCGTTCGGCCTGCCCGATCCCATTCCGGTTCATCGCGAGCCAATTTATACGCCGCGCGTCGATCTGGTCTCGAAATATCCGACGCTGCCCGATGCCAAGCAGTTCAGACTGCCCAATATCGGCTTTTCCGTGCAGAAGGCCGCGGTAGAGAAGGGGATCGCCAAGCAATTCCCGCTCATCCTTTCTTCGGGTCGTCTCGTCGAGTACGAGGGCGGCGGTGAAGAAACGCGCACCAACCCGTGGCTTGCTGAGTTGCGGCAAGACATGTTCATCGAGATCAATCCTGCCGATGCGGCCGACCGCGGTATCAAGGACGGCGGCTGGGTCTGGGTCACGGGCGCCGAGAACAATTCGCGCGCCAGGATGAAGGCGCTCGTTACCGAGCGTGTCGGCAAAGGCGTCGCCTGGATGCCTTTCCACTTTGGCGGCTGGTTCGCAGGCAAGGACCTCCGTGGCAATTATCCGAAAGGCTCCGATCCGATCGTGCTCGGCGAAAGCGCGAACACGATCACCACCTACGGATACGATCCGGCGACCGGCATGCAGGAACCCAAAGTCACTCTCTGCCAAATCGCGGCAGCATAAGGAGCAACGATCATGGCACGTATGAAATTCCTCTGCGACGCCGACCGTTGCATCGATTGCAATGCGTGCGTCACCGCCTGCAAGAACGAGCACGAGGTACCTTGGGGCATCAACCGGCGCCGCGTCGTCACCATCGATGACGGCAAACCGGGCGAGCGTTCGATCTCGATGGCCTGCATGCACTGCACCGACGCGCCCTGCGCGGCAGTCTGCCCGGTGAATGCCTTCTATACCACCGCCGATGGCGTGGTGCTGCACTCCAAGGATATTTGCATCGGTTGCGGCTATTGCTTCTACGCTTGTCCGTTCGGCGCGCCGCAATATCCGAAGGTCGGCAATTTCGGCTCCCGCGGCAAGATGGACAAATGCACGTTCTGTGCCGGCGGGCCGGAAGCCGATGGCAGCAAGGAAGAATACGAGAAGTACGGGGCGAACCGTCTTGCCGAGGGCAAGCTGCCGCTCTGCGCCGAGATGTGTTCCACCAAGTCGTTGCTTGCCGGCGACGGCGAAATCATCGCCCAGATTTACAAGGAGCGCGTGATGAAGCGCGGCTACGGCTCCGGTGCCTGGGGCTGGAAGACCGCCTATCGCGAAACGATCGAGTCCTGAAGACAACTCGTTGCGGTCGCGTCAATATCGGGAGGAACTTATGGCGTGTTTTGCACGACTTATTCGCCTCGCCATTGGCGCAGCCGCGCTATTGCTGTTCGTCTCGGCGGCTTCACCGTCCATCGCCCAGCAGGTCAATCCGACCGCCAGCTCGGTCAAGGAACAACAGCTGCTGCGGCAACTGAACCGGATCCAGGGACGCGTCAGTATTCCCGACCAGCGCTCGGGCGTCCTCGAACAGCCGGCAGGGCGTGAATGGCGAGAGTTCCGGAACGTGACGCTGCGCTGGATTGGCGGCATCGCCATTCTTGGCATGCTCGCGGTGTTGATCATCTTCTATCTCAGCCGCGGCATGGTGCGACTGGAGAGCGGTCGTGCCGGCCGAACCGTCGTGCGCTTTACGTCATTCGAGCGCTTCGTTCATTGGATGACGGCAAGCTGCTTTGTCGTTCTGGCCATTTCGGGATTGAACATCACCTTCGGCCGTCCGTTGCTCTTGCCGTTGATCGGCCTGGAAGCATTCTCCGAGTGGTCGCAATGGGCGAAGTACGCGCATAATTATCTGAGTTTTCCGTTCACTATCGGAGTCGTGCTGATCTTCCTGATGTGGATTGCCGGGAACATCCCAGGCAGGGCTGATGTCGAATGGATCAAGCGGGGTGGCGGCATCGTCGGCCGTGATCATCCGCCGGCCTACCGCTTTAACGCGGGCCAGAAGGCCATCTATTGGATCGTGGTTATCGGCGGCGGCCTTGTCGCAGCCACCGGATACACGCTGATGTTCCCCTTCTACCTATCGAATATCGAAGGGATGCAGCTTGCGCAGATGGTTCACGCCACCGTAGCGGTCTTGTTCGTGGCCGCAATGCTGGCGCACATCTACATCGGCACGATCGGCATGGAAGGGGCATTTGAGGCCATGGGCACCGGCACCGTGGACGTCAACTGGGCGAAAGAGCACCATAGCCTTTGGCTTGAAGAACAGAATGCGCGCGTTGGTGTCAACGACGCGCGGCCTCAGCCGGCAGCCAGACCCGCGGAGTAGGCTGCGATCTCTTTATGGAAGGACTGCCATGAAAGCTTTCTTGTTATCCTGTGTGGCTGCCATCATCGTCGCAGTGATTGGCGCTGCCGTTCTTAACAGCGTGCAGAAACCCGTCGCACAAGCCTTTTCGACGACGGCTGTGCGGCTCTAAGCCTCCGACCCGCCGTCCCCTTGAGAATACGATTCCCGCAACATGCCGCTCGTCGGCGCAGGCTGTCCTGATCGAAAGTGCAGGACGAGAGCTGTCGCTCGGTCACATTATCCGATGCCAAATCGGCTGCATAAAGCTGCATATATCTGCGCATATTGTCAAAATTGCCTAGCAGTGGATTTCTGTGCATGAATACCAAGTTCGCCAAAGCGGAAATGTATAATGCAATCCACGGCAAGGTTTTCGCCCCTGGTCCTCGGCCTCCTTTGCGCGCTGCTGCCCGGGAGCTTTGCCGCACGGGCGGCCGAGTCGACCACGTTGACGGTTTTCGCCGCTGGCACGCTTGCAGTGCCGTTCAAGGAGATCGATGAACGTTTCCACGAGCAATATCCGAACGTAACCGTGCAGCCGCAGTTCGGCGGCAGCGTCAAGATGGCCAAGCAGATCACCGATCTGCACAGGGACGCCGACCTGCTGGCTGTCGCCGACTACAGTGTCATTCCAAAATACATGTTTGGCGGAAACGGAAAGCAGGCTTACGCCAAGTGGTATGTCGGCATATGTCGCAACGCGATCACATTCGTCTATACCGACAAGAGCAAGGGTGCCGGCGAGATCAATTCAAAGAACTGGTACAAGGTGCTCGCACGCAAGGGCGTCGAGATCGGGCGTTCCAATCCTGACACCGACCCTTCGGGTTATCAGACTGTCCAGATGCTCAACCTGGCGAACAAATACTACGACGATCCGAACATCGAGACGAGCGTGCTGGCCAACGCACCGCTTGCCAACATGCGCGATACGGAGACTTCACTGATCTCGGCGCTTCAGCTTGGTCAGATCGATTACCTCGCGATCTACCGCTCGGACGCCTTGCAGCACCATCTCAAGTTCGTCGACCTTCCGAACAAGATCAACCTCAGCGATGCAACCGAGTCCTCGTACTATGCGCAAGGCACCGTGCAAACGAAGAATGGCACGTTGACGGGCAAGCCGATCGTCTACGCCATTACCATTGTCGAGGGCAGTAAGAACGCGGCCATCGCGGAAAAATACGTGGCCTTCCTGCTCGGCCCGGAAGGCCAGGCCATCATGAAGAAAAACGGCTTCGGCGAATTCAAGCCGGCCTATGCGGTCAATCCTGACGCGATGCCACAGGGCTTGAAATCGCAGGTGAAGCCGTGGCCTGGCTCCTGAGACGGCGATGGCTATCGAGACGCAAGGCGGCTGGAGGTGGCGCACTGCACCGAGCCATCCGCACAGCGTGTTTCTGCTGTGCTGGTTTCTCGGCGGCGTGCTGCTTGCCTTCATTGCCATCCCGCTGATTGCGCTGGCCGGGTATTCGGCCGCGAATCTGGCTGAAGTCGCGCGCATGGCGGACGTTCGCGCTGCCATCCTGCTGAGCCTCGAGGCGGCGTTTCTTTCCGCCACCTTCGCCGCGCTGATCGGCGTGCCGCTTGCCTATGTGCTGGCGCGCTCTTCATTCCCCGGCAAAGGCGCAGTTGCCGCCCTGATAGACCTGCCGCTGGCGGTCCCGCACACCGTCGCCGGCATCGGCTTGCTGATGGTGTTCGGCCGCCACGGTCCGCTGGGCGAGCCCTTGCATGCGCTGGTGGGGATCAAATTTTGGGGCACGATCGCCGGCATTGTCGTGGCCATGATGTTCGTATCGGCGCCCTACACGGTCAATGCCGCCCGAATGGGGTTCGAGGCCGTCGATCCGCGGCTGGAAAAAATCGCGCGCACGCTTGGGCTGGGGCCATGGCGGACTTTTATGCGCATCAGCCTGCCCTTGGCGTGGCGCGGCATTATGACCGGGATCACGCTCACCTATGCCCGCTCGATCAGCGAATTCGGCGCCGTGGTCATCCTGGTCTACTACCCGATGACGGCACCGGTGAAGATCTACGAGCTGTTCCTGCGCATCGGACTGGACCAGGCCGCCGGTGCCGCGGTGCTTCTGCTGATCGTCTCGCTCTCTCTGTTCGTGCTGTTGCGCTATCTTGCGCACCAGCGCGAGACGATCAGAGAGAATCGATGACGTCGCCGGAGACGACGGCCCGGGCCATCACCGTCGAAGGGCTGTCGCTTTCGATCCGTGATTTTCACTTAAGTGGAATCGATTTCGCCCTTTCCGGCGGCGAGATCCTCGTCATCCTGGGACCCAACGGTTCCGGGAAATCGCTGACGCTGGAAACCATCGCCGGCTTCCATCGGCCAGCAGCCGGGCGTGTGCTGATCGGTGGGCGCGATGTGACGCAGCTTGCGCCGGAGAGGCGCAATGTCGCCTTTATGGTGCAGAATTTCGGTCTGTTCCCCCATCTTACCGTGCGGCAGAACGTGGCCGTCGGGCTGCGCAAGCGGCGTGCGAGCCCGGAGCGCCATGCGGCCGCGCTGCCTCACGGCGACGTCGCCGGGCTGCTCGACTACTTCGACATTACCCAACTCGCACAACGCGCCCCGCACAGTTTGAGCGCGGGCGAAAAGCAACGCGTAGCACTTGCGCGTGCTCTGGCAGCCGAACCCGACTTATTCCTGTTCGACGAGCCATTTTCAGCGCTCGATGCGCACACTCGCGACCAACTGCGCGAGGAACTCGCGTCGTTTTTGAGACGCCTATCAATTCCGGCGATCTTCGTCACGCACGACCATACCGACGCAATGGTGCTGGCCGACAGGATCATCGTCCTTCGTGGGGGCATAACCGTGCAGGCTGGCTCGGTGCAAGAGGTCTTTTACAAACCGGCCAATGTTTTCGTCGCTCGCTTCATCGGCGTCGAGAACATCCTTGCCGGCCGCATCGCCGGCAGCTGCGAGGCATTATCAACTGTTGCGATCGGCGAACGGATGCTCCGTGCCGCCGGACCTCAAGTTGCCTCGGGAGCCTATGTGCAGGTGGGCGTCCGGGCAGAAGCAGTCTCGATTCACTCAGTCGGCAGCGCATCGGCGCCCGGCGTCAACCGCTTTGTTGCGCGCGTCACAGAGGTGCGCATCCTGGGACCACTGGCGACTGTTCAGATCGATTGCGGATTTCCGCTCAAGGCCTACGTGCTGGCCCAGCAAGCGCGCGACCTGGAGCTGATACCTGGGCGTACTGTCGAGGCCGAGATTGCGCCGGCATCGGTCCGCTTGATGTTTGACTAGCCTACCGGGGCTCAAGCATCAGTGCGTCCAGGCAGCAGAGGCCCCGTCGCCGCTGCCCAACTGTCCATCTCGCCGCCACGTCGGGCTTCACCCGGCGAAGGCTGACGTTATCGCGACGTCGCCGGAAGGCGATCGCCGTGCTGGCGCGCCAGCATCCATTGCGGATATTCCAGTGGTCGCGCGCTGGCCTCGTCGAGCACCGCCAGCTCCTCGGCCGAAAGCTGCGTCTCGACCGCGGCAAGATTATCATCGAGCTGCTCGATCGACTTGGCGCCGATGATGACGCTGGTCACGGGTTTCTGGTGCAACAGCCAGGCGAGCGCGATGCGGGCCACCGACACACCGCGTGCCTTGGCGATCGGCTGGATCGCCTCGATGACGTCGTAGGCGTGCTCCTTGTCGACCGGCGGGAAATCGAACGACAGGCGCCGCGCATCGTTGGAGGCTGCAGCACCTTCGCGGGTGAATTTTCCCGACAGGAAGCCGCCCGCAAGCGGCGACCAGATCATCAATCCCATCTGCTGGTCGGTCGCCATCGGAATGATCTCGCGCTCGAGATCGCGACCGGCGATGGTGTAGTAGCACTGCGCCGTCTCGAAACGGGCATAATTATATTGGCGGGCCAGCCCCTGTGCCTTCATGATCTGCCACGCCGACATGTTCGACGCGCCGATGTAGCGGACGAGGCCTCGCGTGACGAGATTGTCGAGTGCCTTCATGGTCTCTTCGATCGGGGTCACGAGGTCTGCGCCATGGACCTGGTAGAGGTCGATGTAGTCGAGCCCGAGGCGCTTCAGGCTCGCTTCGACCGCATCCATGATGTGGCCGCGCGAGAGGCCGACGTCGTTGGGGCCGGGGCCGGTGCGCCCGCGCACCTTGGTTGCTATGATGACGTCCTCGCGCTTGACCTTCAGGTCGCGCAGCGCCTGGCCGAGGATTTTCTCGGAATGGCCCTCGGCGTAGACGTCGGCGGTATCGATGAAGTTCACGCCGGCCGCAAGCGCCCGTTCGACAAGCTGATTGGCGCTGGCCTGATCGACTTCGCCCCAGACCTTCCACCAGCCCTGGCCGCCGAAGGTGGCGGTGCCGAGGCAGAGTTCAGTGACATAGAGGCCGGTGCGGCCGAGCGCGCGATGCTTCATTGTTTTCACTCCCTGGGAAGTCTGTCAGCCCGTTCTGTGGCGGGCATTGAAGGACGTAGCGTTGTGACGTGGCTTGGCGGATGTCACCATCGGTTCTTGAGCAGCTCATCGACCATGCGGGCGGTCAGCTCGAAATGCTCACGCAAGAGTTTCGTCGCAGTGGGGGCGTCGCGGCGGATTGTGGCTTCGAAGATCAGCCGGTGCTCGGTCTTGATGTCGCGCGGCGGCGCCGAGATCGACAGGCGGCGATAGCGGTTGGCGCGCCCCGAAAGCTGGCTGCAGAAGCCGAGCAGGACTTTTGATTGGCACGCCGCGATCAGCGCCTCGTGGAAAGCCTCGTGGCGCTGCTCCCATCGCTCATCGACCGCTGTCGGCAGGTCGGGGCGCTCGCGATCCATCCGCGAGAGCAGATGATGGGCAGAGACGAGCTGCGCTTCCCAATGCTCGTCGCCGAGCTCGATCGATAGCCGCAACGCCTCGGATTCGAGCTGCTGGCGGTTCTTCACGACGTCCCAGAGGTCCGCTGACGAGACCGGCGCCACCCGATAGCCGCGGTGCCCCTCGAGCTCGGTGAAGCCTTCGGCCGTGAGGCGCGCCAGTGCCTCGCGAACCGGCGTGACGCTGGTGTCCGCTAACGCCTGCAATTCGCTGAAACGCAGCTTTTGTCCGGGCTTGAGCTGGCCGGAATGCATCGCGGCACGAATGCGCGAATACACCTCGTCCGCCAATGTGCGGGAAACATCACCAATCGCGATCATTGGGGTATCTTCACAACTTTTTGCCTCGAAGGCAAGATTTTCGAAAATACTTGACGCGCGATCTTCCAACCCACTAGGCTTTGGGAAAATAGGGAAATTGGAGGACGCGTTTGGGGAAGGTCGCGCGCAACCAGGTCCGGTGGGAAGTCGCAGTGCCGGCATGTGCCCCCGGTCGCGCCAGTTCCGGCGCACCGCAAGACCCTTGCCCCCAACCCGTCCGCACAACTTTTCAGAATGCCTCAGCGAGGGACGGTCACGTCCGTCTCTATCGCCAGCGACGCGATCCTTCGCACATGCGAGACACGTCGCATTCCTTTCGGAGGCGCCGCACCATCAATTAATTCGAGCAATGAGCAGACGGCCTGACAGAGCATCAGGCGTCAATTTGGGAGAGAGCGATGACCAAAGCGAGGAATTGGAATCCGACGCGACGTGATGTCGTTCGCGGGATCGGTGCTACTGGCCTTGGCGCGGCTGCCACCGCGTCGTTTGCTCCACGCGCATTCGCGCAGACCAAAAAGCCGGTGAACCTCTCGTTCTGGACCTTCGACAATCCGCAGCAGCGCCCTTGGGTGAACAAGCGGATCAAGCTGTTCATGCAGCAGAACCCGAACGTCAAGGTTGACTTCCAGTGGTTCCCGTTCGGCGACCTTGGCAAGAAGCTCAGTGTCGGCTTTGCGACAGGCACAGCGCCGGACGGTTTTGTGAGCCAGGACTGGTTCATGCCAGTGTGGCTTGACAAGGGGCTGCTTGCGCCGCTGGACGTGAAAAAGCTCGGCTATACCTCCTACGACACCTTTGTCGCCGACTACGCCAAGGCCTTCGTCGACGGCGCGACCAAGGACGGCAAGGTCTATGGCTACCCGATGTGGTTCTACGGCTACTGCAATTACTTGAACACCAAGCAGTTCAAGGAGGTCGGTCTCGACCCCGCCAAGGACTGGCCGCAGAACTGGGAGCAGCTCGGCGAGGTCGCCAAACGGCTCACCGTCAAGGACGGCGACAAGTTCACGCGCCAGGGCTTCAAATTCGCGATGCACGCTGCGCAATGGACCATGATCCAGTTCAACCCGATCCTGATCGGCGCCGGCGGCAAGTGGTTCGACGATGCCGGAAAGTGCATCGTCAACAACGAAGCCGGCGTTCGCGCCATGACGATCCGCGCCTCGATCGCGCAGAAATACGGCGCCGAGGATCCCGCGGATTCGATCGCGACGAATCCGATTCCGGGCCTCGACTTCCTGAAAGAGCGTTGCTCCATGTTCTTCTGCCATCCGCTGCCGATCTCGCTTGTGAAGGCGGAGAACCCGGCGATGGCCGAGCAGAATTACTTCCGCCCCGTCCAATATCCGGGCTTCGTGACCGGCAAGGGCATCTCCACGACATACGGCTTCAATCTCGTCATCAATGCCAAAGTGTCCGACGAGAAGAAGGAAACGCTGCACGACCTCTACAAGTTCATGATGAGCGATCTGGTCGACGCCTGGCGCGACGCGGCGCCCTTCACCTTCGCCAAGAAGACCGGTTGGGCGGATAATCCCGAGGTGCAGAAATTTCCTTACGTCAACGAGATCATCAAAGCCAAGGACGAAGGCGTGTTCCTGCCGCGCTCCCTGGTGTTCAACGAGCTCGCAGACGCCATGCATCGCGGCGTGCAGAAGATCATGCTGACCAAGGCCGACATCAAGACCACCCTGGACGAGGTTGCGGCGGAAGCCGATCGCGCCGCCGCGGCCTACAAGAAGGCGTGATCCTCAAATGGCTGAGCTCGCCTCGATCGGCTCATACGAGCGCGGCAAGGGAACGGGTGCGGCCCCATCCGCGCGCCCGTTCTGGCGGATCGGCTATCACACGCGCGTCAACCTGTGGGGCTTTGCGTTCGTGCTGCCGACGCTGATCTTCTTTGCCGTCTTCAAATATGGTCCGATGCTGTGGGCGATCGCGCTCAGCTTCACCTCGTACGACATGGTGTCCGCGCCGCAATTCGTGGGGCTCGAGAATTACCGGACGCTGCTCGGCGACCCGATCTTCCGCGACACACTCGTCAACACATTCGTCTATATCGCGGGCTCCACGATCCTGCTGACGGCATCGGGGCTGGGGCTCGCACTCGCGATCAACACTGGAATCCCCGGCGCGCGCCATTGCATGATGGTGATGTTCCTGACCAATCTGATGCCGATCATCGCGGTCTGCCTGGTCTGGCGCCTGCTGCTCCATCCCTTTGGCGTGGTCAACCAGATCCTGCAACACTTTGGCTTCGGCCGCATCGACTGGCTGACCGATTCGGCGACCGCCATGCCCGCGATCATCATGGTCACGGTCTGGCGTTTCGCGCCCTATTTCATGGTGGTGTTTCTGGCGGCGCTGCTGGCGCTGCCGGACGACTATTACGAGGCGGCCGAGCTCGATGGCGCCGGTCCCTTCCGGCGGTTCTTCCATATCACGCTGCCGCTGTTGATGCCGACGATCTTCTTTGTCGTCGTGGTGTCGGCGCTACTGTGTGCGCGCATCTTCCTGATGCCGTTTCTGATCACCGGCGGCGGACCCGGCAATGCGACGCGGGTGCTGTCGATGCTGATCTACGAGACCGGATTTTCCTATCTGAAGATGGGGGAGGCGGCGGCGATCTCGGTCGTGCTGTTTGCGATCATGCTGGTCTTCACAAGCTTGCAGATGGGGCTGTTCTCCCGAAGCGAACGGATTTACGTCTGATGGCATCCCTCGACATCAGCACGCCGCGGCGAGTTGCCGTCCATCGCTATTGGCCGGGGTTACGCAAGGCAATTGGCCTCGCGCTGCTCGCCGCATTGGCATTCGGCTTCATCATCCCGATCCTGTGGATGACCGTGATGTCGTTCCAGGCCGGCGAGAAGATGTTCCAGCTCAGGACCGAGTGGATTCCCTCGGTCTGGCATTTCGAGAATTATCCGAACGCGCTGTCACGCGCAGCGTTCGCCCAATATTTCCTCAACAGCGGCATCGTTTCGCTGTCGGTAATGGTGGGCAATGTCGTGTTCTGTACGCTGGCGGGATATGGCCTCGCCAAATTCCGCTTTCCCGGTTCCGGCCTCGTGCTGCTCCTGATCCTGTCGACCCTCATGCTGCCGCTCGAGGTGACGCTGGTGCCGACGTTCCTGGTGATCCACAAATTCGGGTGGATCAACACCTATCAGGGCATCGTGTCGCCGCTCTTGATCGATGCCTTCGGCGTGTTCCTGATGCGACAATCGATGATCGCCATTCCGAAGGACTATATCGAAGCGGCGCGGATTGACGGCGCCGGCGAGCTGCGCATCCTGTTGCAGATCATCGTGCCGCAGTGTTGGCCGGCTTTATCGGTGCTTGCGATCTTCGCCTTCCGCGACAGTTGGGATCAATATCTCTGGCCGCTCACCGTCGTCTCGAACGATGCCTTGCGGACCTTTCCGCTCGGGCTCGTGCAATTCGGCGAGGACTACGGCAATCCGCCGACCGAGCAGATGGCGATCGCGGTGCTGGCCACGATTCCGGTGTTCCTGCTGTTTGCAATCCTGCAGAGGTGGATCAATCGCGGCTTCGGCCTGAGCGGCCTGAAATGACGACGCGTCACATCACGCTCTCAAGCTAACGTCGAGGAAGATGAAAGTGGACAAGATCAAGATTGCCATGGCGCATCGCGGAGCCGGCGTGGCGCCGGTCTTCGCCGCGTTGGAGGGCGGTTATTTGCGCGAGAACGGCCTCGAGCCTGAGCTCGTCTTCTATCACGGCCATCCCAATTCGCTGAAGGCGGTGATCGCGGGCGAGGCGCAATTCACCAACGCCGTCGGCGCGGAATTGTTGCTCGCCAATCATCGCCATGGCGGCGATGCCGTGGTGCTCGCCTCCGCCATCTCGCGCAGCGCCCAGCAGGTTGCTGCACTGCCGGGCATCAAGACGCGCGAGGACCTTCGCGGCAAGCGCTGGGGTGTCACGTTCCGCAATGACGCCGACGAATGCGCGATGATCATGGCGTTCGATCGCTGGGGATGGAGCATCGAGAAGGATGTCGAAATCGTTGTCGTCGGCAATGCCGGCGCGCGGCTCGATCTTCTGCTCGACCCAGGCAAGGTGGACGTGGCGATCATGCATGCGCCCGAAACCTTCCAGGCGCCGAAGCGCGGCTACCATATCGCCGAGGATTTCGGACGGCTCGACGTGTCGTTCCAGAATAGCTGTGCGGCTTCGACCCGCAGCTTCGTGAAGAGCCATCCGGATATCGGCCTGCGTTACGTCAAATCCTTTTGCCAGGGCGTGCATCGCTTCCGCAGCGATGCTGATTTCGGCATCCATGTGCTGCGCAAATACTCCGGCGAGACCGACATCGACGTGTTGCGTCCGACCTGGGTGCTGTTCGCGCGCTACATGGGCGACATGATGTTTCCGAGCCTGGAAGGCGTGCGTAACGCATCCGCGATCCTGCATCGCGTCGGCGCGCTGCCAAGGCAGGTGGCGCCGGAGGAAGCGGTCGACCTCGAACCGGTGGCAACGCTTGAAGCTCAAGGCTTCTTCGAGATGTTGATGGAGGCCCGCCATGTCGCGGGCCAGAGCGCGGCCTGACCCCGGCTGGCCGCCAACATCGCGCATATGCATCTGACCGATCCCGACAGCGGTGCGGTCGTCTGATTTCGGGCAAAAGCGAGATAACAAGCGGCACCCCAGCGGCCGCGCGAATGGGAGCGAGACATGAAGGTAGGCGTCGCCGGATTGGGCCGCATGGGAGCGGCGATCGCGAAACGGCTGATCGAGGTCGGCCATCAGGTCACGGTCTGGAACCGGAATGCAGACAAAGCCGAGCCGCTGGTGAAAGCGGGGGCGATCCGGGCGGCGAGCCCGACCGAGCTTGCCTCCCGCGTTGATGTGGTCATCACGATTCTCACCGACGCAAGGGCCATGGCCGACGTCTATGAAGGCGCCTCCGGCCTGCTCGCGGGCAATACTCCCGGCAAGCTCTTCATCGAGATGAGCACCGTGCAGCCCGAGACCGAGGTTGCATTGGCAAAGGCAATCGCGGCCAAGGGCGCGATCATGGTGGAATGTCCGGTCGGCGGCACGGTTGGTCCGGCGCTGCAGGGCAAGCTCTTGGGGCTAGCGGGCGGCACAAAAGAAGACTTCGCGCACGCCAAGCCGATCCTGGAGCAGCTTTGCCGCCGCGTCGACCTTGTCGGTCCGATCGGGGCCGGCGCCAGCATGAAGCTTGCGATCAATCTACCGCTCGGCGTGTTCTGGCAGGCGCTGGGCGAAGCCTATTCGCTCTGCCGCCATCTCAATCTCGATCCGGTCTGGCTGATGGAATTGTTCGCGGACACCTCTGGCGGCCCCAACGTGTTGAAGGCGCGCGGCGGCGCGGTTGCGCGTGCGTTGCAATCCAGGGATCCGGGATCGGCGACGTTCGACTGCGACTCCATCCGCAAGGATTTTCGTACCATGCTGGCGGAGGCTGAGAGGCTCGGCTTCAACCTGCCGCTGGCCGAAAAGACCCTCGCGATCTACGATCAGGCGAGCCAGGAAGGCTGGGGGCGCAAGGATTGCACCGAGCTTCCCGCCTTCTGGTCGAGCCATCAAGCCAAGTGATTTCGCGGAGCAGCTTTTCTCGTGCCAAACCAGGTTGACAAGAACGTCGGAATGATCGGTCTCGGGATCATGGGGTCGGCGATGAGCAAGAATCTCATCGCGGCCGGCTTCACCGTGATCGGCTACGACATATCGTCGCGCGCCATTGACGCCTTCAAGGCGCTGGGCGGCGCCGCGGTGACTTCGGTCGCCGAAGTCGGGAAGGCCGCGAATATCCTGATTACATCGCTGCCATCGGCCAAAGCCCTGTCGGATGTCGTCGGCGAATTGCGCACGCTTCCGCAGGGGAATCGCGTGGTCGCGGAAACCAGCACCTTTACGCTGGAAGACAAGCTTGCAGCACAAGCAAAACTGGCCGAAGTCGGGATCGCGATGCTCGATTGCCCGCTCTCCGGCTCCGGTAGCCAGGCGCAAAATCGCGATGTGCTGGTCTATGGCAGCGGCCAGAAGGCCGACTACGACCGTTGCCTGCCGGTGTTCGAAGGCTTTTCCCGGGCGCCGCATTATCTCGGCGCCTTCGGCAACGGCTCCAAGATGAAGTATGTCGCCAACCTCATGGTCGCTGTGCACACGGCGGTGGCAGGCGAGGCCTTCACGCTCGCGCGCAAGGCCGGCCTCGACCCGGCGCAGGTATTTGCCGTCGTCAGCGACGGGGCTGCCGGCTCGCGCGTGCTCGACGTCCGTGGCGAGATGTTGATCTCCGATACATACTTGCCGATCCGTACCATGCCGCTCGAGCTCTGGCGCAAGGACATGCAGGTGATCGCGGATTTTGCCAATTCGCTGGCTTGCCCGACGCCGATGTTTTCTGCCGCCGTGCCGCTGTTCAATGCCGCCGTCGCCTCGGGCTTCGGCGATCAGGACACCGCGGCGGTCGCGACCGTGATCGAAGCGATGGCCGGGCTTCCCGTCGGCAAGAAATAACGAAACGAAAGAAGCCTGCGAAGGGACATGAGTTTGAAAGACATCCCGACCATCGACGCTCATCATCACATCTGGCGCCTGAAGGACCTGACCTGGCTATCGGGTCCGCAGGTGCCGCGCATCTTCGGCCCCTACGAAGCGATCCGCCGCGACTATTCGATCGAGGAATTTCGCGCGGACCTCGACGGCTGCAACGTCGTCAAATCGGTCTATGTGCAGACCAACTGGCCCGCCGGCCAAAGCTACAACGAGGCAAAATGGGTGCAATCCGTGATCGACGCGACCGGCTGGCCCCATGCCAACGTCGCTCACGCCGATCTCGCCGATCCCGATTGCGGTGAGCTGATCGCACGGCTGGCCAAGCTGCCAGCTAGCCGCGGCATCCGCCAACAGCTCCATTGGCATGAGAACCCGCAATACCGCTTCGCGCCGCGCCCTGACGTGATGAACGACGCCGCGTGGCGTCGTGGCTTTGCGCTTCTCGCGCAGTACGATCTGCTGTTCGAACTTCAGGTCTTCACCGACCAGATGCAGAACGGAGCGGCGCTGGCGCGGGCGTTTCCGGACACGACCTTCGTCCTTGAGCATGCCGGTATGCTGGAAGACATGTCGAAAGATGGATGGAAGAGATGGCGGGCGGGGATGTCCGCCCTTGCCGAGCAGCCGAACGTAAACGTCAAGCTGTCCGGATTGGGGACGTTCGTGCATGCATGCCGTGCCGACGTGATGGCGACGATCATCCGCGAGACCGTTGCCATATTCGGAGCGGACCGCTGCCTCTACGGCAGCAATTTCCCGATCGAGAAACTCTGGACAGACTATGCAGGGCTCTACAAGACGTTTCGCGATGCGATCGCGTATCTCGACGAGAAGCAGCAGTGCGCCATTCTTCACGACACGGCCGCCCGCCTTTATCGGATCTGAGAGGCCGGAGAGGGAGTAACGGGCATTTTGCGGAGGCTACGATGTGGGTGTTACGTCATGATCGCGAGGGCGAGAGGCCGACCGCTCCGGTGGACGCTGTCCGCAACGACCCTCTTCCGTCAAGTGTTGTGCGGACCGCTCGGTGGCGAGGTATCCGAAAAGATTTCCGCCGCGATCCGGGTCGTTTCGATCGCGGCAGGGATGCCGCAATACATCGCCACCAGCAGCAGCACGTCCTGCACTTGCTCGGAGGTGCAGCCGTTCGCCCGCGCGCCTTGCGCATGCACGCGGAATTCGGCGGTCTTGCCACTGGCCGCAGTGATAGCGAGCATCACCAGGCTGCGCATCGGGTCGGACAGATCCTTTCGTTCCCAGATATCGCCGTAGACATAGGCATTGATGATGTTCTGTAACGGTGCACCGAAATCGCCGGCCGCGGCCATCCGATTCTCAACCTGCGTCGCTCCGAGCATTCGTTTGCGTCGATCGAGACCGCGCGCATAAAGATCGTTGACATCAACCATGGAATATCCTGCCTTGAAGATCGCGTTATCTTATACGGCCAAAATGGCGGTGTCTCAATCTTCGGCTGACCCACCCCCGATCAATCTGAGGCGGATGATCTCATGATCCAATGTGCGATCGCAGGCCTTGGACGCTGGGGGCGAAGCCTTGTCGAAGCAGCGCGACGCGGTGGCCGGCTGAAGATCACGGACGCTGTCGAGCCGGATGCCGAACGCGCGCGGGACTTCTGTGCGGCGCACGACCTCGCGCTCGCCGAGAGCCTTGAAGCGGTGCTCGCCAATCCCTCGATCGAGGCTGTGCTGCTGGCAACGCCACATTCGCAGCACATCGCGCAGGTGATTGCGGCGGCGTCGGCCAGCAAACAGGTTTTTTGCGAAAAGCCTCTGGCGCTCTGCCGCGAACACGCTGTGCGCATGTTCGATGCCTGCCGCTCCGCAGGTGTCGTGCTGGCAGTGGGGCACAACCGTCGCTTCTGGCCGTCACTGCAGGCTCTGCGAGAGGTTGTTGGGAGTGGGGAACTCGGCACCATCCTCCACGTCGAGGGACATAACAGCAACGAGAACTCGCAGGGCATCACCGCGGGCTGGCGATTGTCTCCGGAGGAGTCGCCGGGTGGTGGCCTGACCGGGGCCGGGCTGCACGTCCTGGACGCTTTCGTCAGTTTGGTCGGACCGGCACGCCAGGTCTACGCGCGCCTCAGTCCGCGCGAGGCCGGCCCGCCGCCGCTCGACAGCGCGATGCTGGCCATCGACTTCGCAAACGGCGTTACAGGGACGCTTGCGACGATCCGCGCCACGCCATTCTATTGGCGCGTTCACGTGTTCGGTACCAATGGCTCAGCAGAGGTGCTGGACGAAGCCACGCTCGTGAGACGTCGTTCGGGCATCAGGCCGGAAATGATCATCTATCCGATCGTGGATGTGCTCGCGAACGAGCTCGCCGCGTTTGCCGACGCCGTCGAAGGCAAACAGCCGTTTCCGATACCGCCAGAGGAGGTGTTGGCGACGCTTGCCGCGTTTGATGGGGCACTGCGATCGATGCGAGCGGGACAGCCAGTGATCCTCGATCCATAGGTTGCGCCTTCGAGCGTCGCAAACGGCCGCTTCTGGCGTAAACCGGACATTCGACGGGACCCGAGTGTACCGAAAACGTGAAACCAGGTGCGGTGGTGATGGAGACCGCCTAGAAAGGGAAACGATCTGACGCGCCGGGTCCGCTGAACCATACGCGACACCGGCGCATCTTTATCCAGAGATCGATGTGTTCTGATGTCGTTATAGTAGCGCGCAGGATCGCAGGAGTCGGCGCAGGTGGGCCTCGCCAAACACGACGATACGATCCAGGCACTCGCGACGGATCGATTCGCATTGTTACTGGGGAATCAGTGTCTGCTGCTCGGCGTTGAAATACGACACGATATTCTTGGCGAATACGAGATTGATCTCCTCGTTCCCTTCGAACGGCGCATTTGGATACTGCGCCTTGAGGAACGAGACCAGGACTTCGGGATCGCCTATCGGGAACGTATCGAGCAAACTCATCGCCTTGTAGACAAGCACATCGCCAAAGGTTTCCGCACTGGAGTTGAGGTTTGGCCACTGCATGACACCTTGCAAAAGGATATATCCTTGCACCTGACTTGAGCCGTCGCGCCCGTGCTGCGATGGTGCGAGCGTGAAGCCGGTATAGGGTGTCGCTCCGCTCGATGACAAGAACGGCCCGGAGCCGGCGACGGTCGGCTCGGACGTCATGTTGGCGCTCATGCCGGAAACGAGATAGTAGCGCCATTCGTCGCCAGGGCGGCCAAACAGATCGTAATCCCCAACGAGGTCGAACGTGCTCTGGTCGTAGGTCGAGGGCGGCATGATATAGTACATGATGGTCCCGTCGGGGCTGGCGACGTAGTCGGCCTGCAGCGAGTGAAAGCTTTTCCCATCGTAGTATTGAACCGGATTCCCGTTCACATCCTGGTAGACGACGATTCCGAAATTGGTGGGAACATTGACCGTCAAACCGTTCGGATCAGTATAGACGCTGTACAAGATGCCGCCGGCCACCGGATCCGAAATATCAACGAGCTTGGTGGATCCCGGGAGCACCGTCGGCGACATCGGCACGGTGTTCAGTCCAAGGACGGACGTTGTGAGTTGCGTCAGAAGCTTGACATTGGCCGTATCACCCCAACTTACAACGCTTGCCGCTCCCTTGACGAGGTCGAACGGTATGACGTTGTTGGGCAATACGGGAGCGCCGGCATTCGGTCCCGTCGTCGGCACGCTACCCGCGCTCAATCCCGATGCGGTCGGCGAGGCGAGGACAACGTTCGCCTCAATGTCGTTGCTCGGATTATGCGTCGGGCGTGGCAGCGGCACGGTCAGGCCCTGGAACAGGAAATCCGAGGCTGCATTCAGCACCGGCACCGCCATCACCGGCGTGATTTGCGGTACAACAATCGCGGCGGTCGAGATCGGTGGCAGAAAGCGCTGCGAGTAGGTGACGCGGTACATGAGCCGCCATGGCATCGAAGGGTTGCCTTGGGCCGAACGCATCGCGACGGCGTCGAGATCCGGGCTATTCTGCAGCCATGTCTGATCGATCACCGTGTCCCAGAAATCGTCGTGATTTTTCTGGGACGGCTGCAGAAAGAACGAATAAGTACGGAACAGGCTCGTCTTGCCCGGACGCTCATAGGGCTCGAGATTGCCAGTGAGGCCGTCGGCGTTTCCCGAGGTGTAGGCCGGTTGCGGCTGCGTAAAGGTCTGGCTGGTATCGATATTGTCTGACAGCGGCAAGCCGGCGCCGGATGTTACGGATGAAACGATCTTGTACACGAGACCGTCGGAGCCAATGACCAGATTGAGCCCGCTCTGGTTGTTGGGATTGAACATCGAGTTGAAATTCATGACGAAGTGGGCGTCGTTATTGGCTGCGTAACGCATCTGCGTATCGGTTTCGATTCCGTCGAACGAGGCCGTGATATCGAATGCTGTCGTGGCGGTGCTGCCAAAGCTGTATTTGAGCGTGTCCTTGCTCGTATCTGCGCTGTTGTGCTTGGCATCAACAATGGTCAGGCCGCCGGCACGGATCTTTACGTTGAAGTGCAGGTTCTGCACGTGCTTGTTGACAGTCGTGAGCGTGTAAACTTCGTCATACGACGTGGCATAGGTGTGCTTTATCTCTTGCGTTCCGCCGCGCGATGACCAGACATATTCGTTATAGAAGTCGAGCCCCGGCGTGAGGGCCGGATCAGACGGATCGTCCTGAGTGCCATACGCCGCCCGGTATGCCGCGAGTGCATTGTATGTCTGCTGGTCGATCTGCTTTTTCAGCTTGTAGGCCTCGACGACTCGCATGTAGCTGGCGTTGTGACCCACCTCTCCGGGCGCGAAGTTTCCATCATAGAGCGGGCTCATCTGGCCGGTCGAAGTCGCGTAGGTCTGAGCGCCGTTGGGCAGGGTCGCCGGGTTGTACGCATACCCGATCATGCCATCGAGACAGCCAGGTCGGATGTATTTGCTGCTTAACCGGAACGAGACGATGTTGACGTCGCGCGGGATCTGCGGGTCCGGAACGCGGGCGAAGCCGTAAACGGTGTTAGTCTGGACTAGGGTTTGCTGGTAGACATCAAGGGTCTCCGATGTGACGAACGCCTCGCCATAGGGCGATGGCACATACATGCGCTGACCGAACTTCTCGTCCGTCGGAGCTTTTGGCAGTGCGCTCGGCGGGTTCGAGGCAGTAAATCCGCCAAGATTCGGGTTCGGCAAAATGGCAGCCTTCGAGGCCGGGTTGCCCGGAGTGCTGCTCGGCGTTGTGAGCGTGTTCAGGCTCGCCATGAACTGGTCGCCGGTATAAGGCGACAGCGTTCCCTGCAACTTGAAAGTATATTTCTTGGTTTCCTCGAGCTTGTCGGTCGCACTTTGTGCAGTGCCATTGGTCGTGGAATTGTCATTGTCTTCCTCTCTCCCGATGCCGGCGTCGATCGCGACGACCGCGCCTTTCGCCAGGGCCAGGCCGAACCCCATCGGCGAGAGGTGAGCGTTCAAACCAAGCTGGATGCCGCCGCCTATGTCAAACTTCGTGGCGGATCCGCTCAACGAGTCGTCGCTCTTCTGGTATTTGAAGTTCACCACGGTTGGCAGCGTGAAGGTTACGGAAGTGGCCCCGACATAGACCGTCGTCGGCTCGAGGAAGGTCGTTGCTGGCTTGTTGGTCATGTTGGCCATCGGGCAAGGCGGCGCGCCCTCGATGTAGCCGATGACTTGAACGTTACCCTGCTCCTGCGACACCCAACTGAGGACGAGGTCGCCGACTTTCTTGCCGGTGTAGAGGGTAAGGACGTTATTCTGGACGTATACGTAGGCCTCGTTGATCTCGCCGGCGAGCGAGCCCGTGACGGTGTTGAGGGTGATCGAATATGTTGTCAAATCGGGCACCGTGTCGCACACGGTCAGCGCCACTCCCGGAGGTGTGTAGAGGTTCGGCGTGATCAATGGCCCGCAGCGCCCCACCGCAGGACAGCCCTGCAGGTCAAGCGACGCCGGCGAAAATGACAAATTCATCGATGCCACCGCATTGCTGACGGCGATGTTGTCGATGTACTTGTTCATCGGCAGGATCGGCGCGTTGATCGCCTGCACTTCGAAAGATCCGCTCAGATAAACGGTCAAGAAGGGTTCGTTTGTCGGAATCAGCCTGCCGAACATATCGTCGACGATCTGATACGGCTGCCGCGTCATGGTCCACATGCTGATTTCTTGCAGCCGGTAAATCCCCGCATTAATGTTCAGAAGTGGCGATCCGGGGAAGTAATCCGGCATCGACGCGGGAACCGGATCCGACGGCGTGCCGGCCCGAGTCAGAGTCATTGGGTAGCCGTTGAGGTAAAGGCTCGTTCCTTCGAACTCGCGGCCGGCAAGCGGCACCAGGCTCGCGGAGGGCGCGCTGGTGGAGACGGCGGCAGCGTTCGGATCGGTAGGGTTGTTCACGACGCCGTCGGGATCGTATTGCGCCAACCAGTAACCGACAACTCCGGCTTGCGCCAAGTCCTGCGGAGTGGCGTTCGCAATGTCGACGGTGCCGCTAAGGGTCTTGATGCCGGTCGGATCGATTGCGCTGTTGAAGAGGTAGACGTCGCGGATGTTGCCACCGCTCACTGCTCCCAGCGGCTTCCGGAAACCACTCTCGTCATAGGCATCTCCGATCAGCAGATGCGCAGGCCCGGTGGGTTTGACGAGCAGACCTGAATCGGTTTGCCCGGTTTTGACCTGCGGTGTGCCCAGCTGCCAGGGAAGGGGCGTGCCGTCTGGCCCGATCTCGCGAACCGAAATCGTCACCGAATAGCTGGTATTCGTCGGCGTTTGCTGGAGCTTCGTCATGAAATCTTTCGATTTCGCCGCACTGAACCTCGTACATTTCGGCTGGGCATTCGTCGTTCAATACGGAATTGGGCTGATCGTTGGGCACTGGTCGACCCAGGGCGGACACTATCCCGCAGTTGCCTATCAGACCGCGTTTGCTCTCAGCATTGTGCTTCAGGCTATCGCCCTGATCTGGTTCGTGGTGCCTTGGCTCCGTGGCCTTAGTGAGCAACTCTCCGCCGCATTTACGCATCCGGACGCCGCTCCGGGTGACCAGCCGGAATTGGTGCTCGCGCCAGCCGAAGGATCTGTCCTCGAAGGCTCCCAAGGGCTGGATTGGTGAGATCGGGGTCGTAACTAGACGAAGGTCCCGATGTCAAACGAAGCCAACGACCAGCCGTAATTCGGATCCGCTATGATTTGCTAAGCCGGCCTTTGCCGCCGCAGGCCTTGCAGGGTGCGGGATAAATCCGCCGTCCAGGGGATATCTCCTTCACGGGAGGATGTCCCGTTCCGCCACAGGCGTCGCATTCCACCTCGGTCGCCGCGGCGTCAGGCTTTGACTTCTTCATGCCTCGCCGACCTTGGCCGACAAGGGCCACCCACTCGCAAGAGGCGTGGGCTGCCCGACACCGCGCGAAGCTCGCGAAGGACCGGGGCCGCCCGCCCTGGCATCGTACCTCTCGGCGAGATCGAGAAGACGCTTTTTGGTGAACGGATCGGCATTCTCGGCCAAACCGCGGGCAAGCACCGCCCGCTGCCTGAAAAACTCACCATCCATATGATACCCCCACGCAACAATGTCAGCACGCCACGCGGTGCGGTTCGTCAAGTCACTCGAATCGCGGTCGGTCGCTCTCCAAGTGTATTTGGTTCGGACCCTGGTCGACAGCCGGCTTGAGCAGACCGCGCACACTATTGCGACTGCGAGCGGTGCGCATGAGGTTCAATGAGTGTGGCGACCTGCTTGACTTTTCACTGGTGTCGGCTCGGATTGAATCACCGACGCGACGTTACAGGCTGATCAACGTCTCGACTTTACGCACCGATAGACCATCCGCCAGTTCAGCATTGCCCCGCGCGTCCACGATATGGAACGATAGGATAAAGAACATCAGCTAATGTTTCTTTTTCTACGCCAGGCTACGGGCCCGACAGTCCTCTTGTTGCATTGAGCCGTTTACTGCCTTTTCTATTCATCCCCATCTGAGGCCCCTCGGGGACGGCCTCATTCGTTGGGGACCAGGGTGGCAAACCTTTCCATTCAGTCAGAGGCGACCTCGCGCGGTGCGCGCATGCTGCGCACGGCTCTCGGCCCAGCGATAGCGCGTCTTCTCGACGATCCAGCAATAGTTGAGGTGATGCTCAATCCCGATGGTCGGCTCTGGGCCGATCGGTTGTCCAGTGGCCTCATGGACACCGGCGAAACGGTGTCCGCGTCCGACGGCGAACGTATCGTTCGATTGGTCGCCCACCATGTCGGTGCAGAAGTTCACGCCGGCGCCCCGCGCGTATCGGCAGAGTTACCCGAAACAGGAGAGCGCTTCGAGGGGCTGCTGCCGCCGGTAGTGGCTGCGCCAACCTTCGCGATCCGCAAGCCAGCGGTCGCTGTGTTCACGCTCAGCGATTATGTGGCGGCGGGGATCATGAGCTCGCACCGGGCCAACGCTTTACGAAGCGCGGTTGCAGCCCGCCGGAACATCCTCGTCGCGGGTGGCACATCCAGCGGCAAGACAACGCTGACTAATGCGCTTCTTGCGGAAGTTGCAAAGACCACGGATCGGGTCGTTCTCATCGAAGACACACGAGAGCTTCAGTGCAAAGCGCCAAATCTTGTGGCGTTGCGGACCAAGGATGGCGTGGTCTCGCTGTCGGATTTGGTGCGCTCATCTCTTCGTCTACGGCCGGATCGCATTCCGATCGGAGAAGTGCGCGGGGCGGAAGCGCTCGATCTACTGAAGGCGTGGGGCACGGGTCATCCCGGCGGCATTGGAACGATCCACGCTGGCAGCGCGCTCGGTGCATTGCGCCGGCTCGAACAGCTCATCCAGGAAGCGGTCGTCACCGTGCCGCGGGCCCTGATCGCCGAAACCATCAACGTCATCGCTGTGCTTTCCGGCCGCGGCAAAGAACGCCGGCTTGCCGAACTCGCCGGAGTGGAAGGGTTTGGGGCTTCGGGTGACTACGTTCTTTCAGCAATAGGGGACGAAACATGAAGTCTACGCATCTCGGCAAGCGAGGCGCTGTGGCGGCAGCCACGTTCGCAATCAGCTGTCTTACCGCCACTTCAGCATCGGCTGCCGGCTCCAACATGCCGTGGGAACAGCCGCTCAATCAGATCCTGCAATCGGTCGAAGGTCCGGTCGCAAAGATTATCGCGGTCATCATCATCATCGTGACAGGCCTCTCGCTAGCCTTCGGTGACACGTCGGGTGGTTTCCGCCGACTGATCCAGATCGTGTTCGGTTTGTCGATCGCGTTCGCAGCGTCGAGCTTCTTTCTGTCGTTCTTTTCATTCGGCGGGGGAGTGGTGATCTGATGGATGCAGAAATCTCAGGCTTCGTCACGCCCGTGCATCGCGCGCTGACCGAACCGATCCTGATGGGCGGTGCGCCACGCTCCATCGCGATTCTCAACGGCACGCTCGCGGCTGCACTCGGCATCGGTCTGCGCCTTTGGATCGCGGGCCTCTTGCTTTGGTTCGTCGGCCACATGGCCGCCGTCTGGGCCGCCAAGCGCGATCCTGACTTCATCGAGGTCGTGCGTCGACATCTCCGCATCCCTGGTCATCTCAACTCGTGAGTTCTGTCATGATGAACCTCGCCGAATATCGACGGTCGAATACGCGTCTCGCGGACTTTCTGCCGTGGGCAGCCCTCGTTGACGAGGGCGTGATCCTGAACAAGGATGGCTCGTTTCAGCGCACCGCAAGATTCCGGGGTCCAGACCTCGACAGCGCCGTACCAGCCGAACTCATCGCCATTGCCGGTCGTTTGAACAATGTGCTTCGGCGTCTCGAATCTGGTTGGGCTATTTTTGTCGAGGCTCAACGTCATTCCGCGGGCAGCTATCCTCCGAATACGTTTCCGGATGTGGCCTCCGCTCTGGTCGATGCCGAACGGAAAGCTCAGTTCGAAGAGGCGGGTGCCCACTATGAATCGAGCTACTTTCTGACATTTCTCTATCTGCCGCCGGTGGAGGGAACGGCGAAAGCAGAGCGGCTGCTTTATGAAGGCAGCAACCGCTCAGTCGATGGTGATGCACGTGAGATTCTTCGCGGGTTTGTTGATCGCACCAGTCGCGTTCTGCAACTTGTCGAAGGCGTTATGCCGGAGTGCGCCTGGCTCGACGATGAAGAAACCCTGACTTACCTGCATTCGACGGTCTCGACCAAGCGGCAACGGGTCAGGGTCCCCGAAATTCCGATGTATCTCGATGCGCTGCTGGCCGACCAAACGCTTACTGGTGGCCTCGAGCCGTTGCTTGGCTCAGCTCAACTCCGAGTCTTGACCGTCGTGGGTTTTCCGACGGCGACGACGCCCGGAATTCTCGACGACCTGAACCGTCTCGCGTTCGCCTATCGCTGGTCGACCCGCGCGATCATGCTCGACAAGACGGATGCCACAAAACTCCTGACCCGGATCAGGCGGCAATGGTTTGCCAAACGCAAGTCAGTGGGCGCGATCTTGAAGGAGGTTATGACGAACGAGGCCTCGGCGCTGCTTGATACCGATGCCCACAACAAGGCCATGGATGCCGACGCCGCCCTCCAGGAACTCGGGTCTGATCAGATCGGCGAGGCGTTCGTCACGGCGACGATCACGGTCTGGGACAGCGATGCGGCTACCGCAAACGAAAAGCTTCGCCTCGTCGAAAAGGTCATCCAGGGCCGCGATTTCACCTGCATGGTCGAGACGGTGAATGCCATCGAGGCTTGGCTTGGCAGCCTCCCGGGGCATGTCTACGCCAATGTGCGGCAACCTCCGATCTCGACCTTGAACCTGGCACACATGATTCCGTTGTCCGCGGTATGGGCAGGAGAGGCGAGGGACCACCATTTCAAGGCTCCGCCTTTGTTCCTGGCCAAGACGGAGGGATCGACCCCGTTTCGCTTCTCGCTCCATGTTGGAGATGTCGGACATACGCTGGTCGTAGGACCGACCGGCGCTGGCAAATCGGTGCTGTTGGCGCTGATGGCGCTCCAATTCCGCCGATATCCCCAGTCCCAGATCTTCGCGTTCGATTTCGGCGGGTCAATCCGGGCGGCCGCGATTGCCATGGGCGGGGACTGGCATGACCTCGGCGGTGCGCTTGCCGGGGAGACGCCCGAGTTCGTCTCTCTTCAGCCACTTGCCGGAATCGACGATGTTGCCGAGCGCGGCTGGGCAGCCGACTGGATCAGCTCGATCCTGACCCGAGAGCGGATCGAGGTCACGCCGGAAGCTAAGGAGCACATCTGGTCAGCGTTAAGTTCGCTCGCCTCCGCTCCCCTTGAGGAACGGACTCTGACCGGCCTTTCTGTTCTGCTTCAATCCAACGTGTTGAAGCGGGCGCTTCAGCCCTATTGTATCGGCGGCCCCTATGATCGTTTGCTCGACGCCGAAAGCGAAAGCTTGGGCGAGACCTCGGTGCAGGTCTTCGAGACAGACGGCTTGATTGGTACCGCTGTCGCACCGGCCGTTCTTGCTTACCTGTTTCACCGGATCGAGGGTCGTTTTGACGGCCGGCCAACCCTGCTCATCATCGATGAGGGATGGCTTGCGCTTGACGACGCCGACTTCGCCGGGCGACTGCGCGAGTGGCTGAAGACGCTGCGCAAGAAGAATGCATCCGTGATCTTCGCTACTCAATCGCTGGCCGACATCGACGGCTCAGCCATTGCGCCGGCCATCATCGAGAGCTGTCCGACCCGGATTCTCTTGCCCAACGACCGCGCTATAGAGCCGCAAATCACGACAGTCTATCGGCGGTTTGGGCTGAACGACCGCCAGATCGAAATCCTCGCTCGCGCGACACCGAAGCGTGACTACTACTGCCAATCCCGCCGCGGCAATCGGCTGTTCGAGCTCGGTCTCGGCGAGGTTGCGCTCGCCTTCACCGCGGCTTCCTCCAAAGCCGACCAGGCGCTGATTGGGCAGGTTTTGGTCGAAGGCGGTCGCGACAACTTCGTGAGCGGCTGGCTGAAAGCCCGCGACGCCGCGTGGGCGACCGATCTCATTCCGCATCTTGGTGAATTGGAGGACTCGAAATGAACCGCCTCCGCCGTCTCGCCGTCGCGGGCGTGATCATGTTTGCCGCCTTTGTTGGTCCCGCGCAGCTCTCGGCGCAGTTGGTCGTATTCGATCCGAACAACTACGCGCAAAACGTCCTGACGGCAGCACGCGCGCTGCAGCAGATCAACAACCAGATCGTATCTCTGCAGAACCAGGCGCAGATGTTGATCAATCAGGCAAAGAATCTGGCGACGTTGCCGTTCTCGTCGTTGCTCCAACTGGAACAGTCGATCCTGCGAACGCAGCAGCTTCTCGCCCAAGCCCAACGCATCGCCTATGACATCGGGCAGATCGATCGCGCGTTCTCGACGACCTATGCGCCGGCCTCATCAAACCTGTCAGACCAGGCGTTGGTCGCAAACGCGCAGACGCGCTGGCAGAACGCGATGGCCGGCCTGCAGGACGCCATGCGGACGCAGGCCACCGTCGTCGGCAACCTCAACACTAACCATACACAGATGTCGGCCCTCGTCACCTCGAGCCAAGGGGCAACCGGCGCGTTGCAGGCGAGCCAGGCCGGCAATCAGCTCCTGGCCTTGCAAGCCCAGCAGCTCGCGGATCTCACAGCGGTCATCTCGGCGCATGGACGCGCACAAAACTTGGAGTCCGCCCGGCGTGCCGCCGCCCAGGACCAAGGCAGGGAGCAACTGCGCCGCTTCCTGATCCCAGGCCAAGGCTATCAACCCACAACCGTGCAGATGTTTCACTGATGATCACGAAAAAACTCGAACGGCTCCCATATGCGGCGACCGTGGTGCTCGTCGTCCTGGTACTTGCTGCCTGTGCCATTCGGCTTCGTGGCGACGAGCCTCAAACGAATTCTCCCGCATTGGCCGATGGGGTCTCTGATCCCTTGGAAACAAAGCTCGCGGAATGCCGCTCCGTTACCTACGAGCAGAAAGATGCTCTGTCCGAATGCCGTAAGGCATGGGCCGAGAAGCGCCGGCAATTCCTCGGCCAGACGCCACCATCATCATCTTCCGACAACGGGACTTCTCAAGACGGTCGCTCGTTGTTCGTGTCGCCCAAGGACGAGAACCGCCTGTCACCTGGTTACCCCTCAATTCAGCAGTCCGGGAAGGAGTGACCGATGGCCGGCACGGGTATTATCGATCAGTTCCTCGGAACATTCACCCAGTACATCGATTCCGGGTTTGGGCTAGTTGGAGGCGAGGTCGGCTATCTCGCCACAACACTGGCGGCGATCGACGTTACGCTGGCCGGCCTGTTCTGGGCATGGGGAGCCGACGAAGACATCTTAATTCGCCTCGTCAAAAAGACCTTGTTCGTCGGAGTCTTCGCTTTCCTGATCGGCAACTGGAATAGCCTCGCCCGCATCATCTTCGAGAGCTTTGCCGGTCTGGGCCTAAAGGCCTCTGGCACCGGACTTTCGTCGGCTGATTTCCTCAGGCCCGGAAAGATCGCCCAGGTCGGGCTCGATGCTGGACGACCGATCCTCGATTCGATCTCGGGGCTTATGGGCTATGTCAGCTTCTTCGAGAATTTTATCCAGATCGCGATTCTGTTGTTCGCCTGGATCGTTGTGCTGCTCGCATTCTTTATTCTGGCCATCCAGCTCTTTATTACCCTCATCGAGTTCAAGCTGACGACGCTTGCCGGTTTTGTGCTGATTCCGTTTGGCCTGTTCGGCAAGACCGCATTCGCCGCCGAGCGCGTGCTCGGCAACGTAATCTCATCCGGCGTAAAAGTCCTGGTGCTGGCCGTCATCGTCGGCATCGGCTCGACGTTGTTTGCGCAGTTCACGGCTGGCTTCGGCGGCAACCAGCCGACCATTGATAATGCCATGGCACTCGTGCTTGGGGCGCTCTCCCTCCTTGGCCTCGGCATCTTCGGGCCCGGTATTGCCAATGGGATCGTGTCGGGTGGACCGCAACTCGGCGCGGGTGCCGCCGTCAGCACCGGCTTGGCGGCGGGTGGCGCCATCGTGGCTGGCGCGGGTCTCGCAACTGGCGGTGTCGGTCTGGGAGGCGGCGCCCTCGCGGGCGGCGCCCGCGGCGCGGCCGCAATAGCAGGTGGAACCGCAAGCGCTTATCGAGCCGGAGGATTGAGTGGCGTCGCCAAAGCAGGCGGCTCGGCGGTCGTCAGCCCGCTGCGCCGCCTGGCTGCCGGGCTCGGCGGCGGTTCGTCAACAACGCACGCACCACCGGCCTGGGCGCGCCGCATGAAGCGCGCGCAGACCGTAAACCAGGGTGTGTCTGCTGCCACTCACGCGGTTCGCAGCGGTGACAGCGCTGGTGGCGGTGCCTCCGTGGATCTGTCCGAGGGAGGGCATTGATGTTCAAGCGACCATCCGTGCACTATGGTCGTACGCCGGATCCGGTGACGCCCTACCAGAAGGCGGCTCAAATCTGGGACGAGCGTATCGGCTCGGCCCGGGTCCAAGCCAGGAATTGGCGGTTGATGGCGTTCGGATGCCTTTTGTTGTCCGGAGGGCTCGCCGCAAGCCTCGTTTGGCAGTCCACTCAGGGTACCATCACGCCGTGGGTGGTGGAAGTGGATCATCTCGGTCAGGCCCAGGCAGTCGCGCCGGCGAGTGCTTTCTATCAGCCGACCGATCCGCAGATTGCGTTTCATCTCGCGAGATTTATCGAGGACGTGCGGGGACTACCGGCCGACGCCATTGTGCTGCGCCAGAACTGGCTGCGCGCCTATGACTTTACGACCGATCGTGGTGCCGCGGCGCTGAACGATTACGCCCGACACAACGATCCATTCGCCAAGCTCGGCAACACGCAAATCTCTATCGACGTATCGAGCGTCATCCGTGCGTCGCCGGAGAGCTTTCGAGTGGCGTGGACCGAGCGACGCTACGACGGCGGCCAGCTCGCCGCGACCGAGCGCTGGACCGCGATCCTTTCTGTCGTGATCGAAACCCCGCGTGATGCCGACCGCCTGCGCAAGAACCCGCTCGGCGTCTATGTCCATTCCATCAACTGGTCGAAGGAGCTCGGCTAAGTGATAAATCCCCTACCGAGATTCGCGAGTTCAAAATGGAACGGGACGCCTGTGCGTCTCGCCTTACTTTTTGCGCTCTCGCTCTCTGGCTGCACGACCTTCAAGCCACCGCAGATCAGTTATGATGACGATGTGCCGCCGTCTCCTGATCTACCGATGTTAGCGGACGACCATGCACGTCCGCTGCATGTCCCGCCATCCTGGACGCCGGCCAGCGGCGGCAAGAAAGGTGAAGTAGAGGCTAAGGACCCGACCGATCGCATCGAGATTGCTAACGATGTAGCGCGGGTCCAGCCTCGGCGCGCAGGGTATTTCAACGCCGTCCAGGTCTTTCCCTACAGTCCAGGCGCGCTCTATCAGATCTACGCGTCCCCAGGGCAGATCACGGATATCGCGCTCGAGCCGGGCGAGCAGCTAACAGGCTCGGGGCCGCTCGCCGCCGGCGACACCGTGCGCTGGATCGTCGGTGACACCGAAAGCGGCAACGGCGACACCAGGCGCGTCCACATCATGGTGAAGCCGACACGACCCGCAATCGAGACGAATCTTGTCGTCAACACCGATCGACGGACCTACCTGATCGAGCTGCGCTCCCGTGAAAAGCCGTACATGCCGTCGGTTGCCTGGTTCTATCCGAAAGACCGGTCCAGCCGCTCCAGGACTTTGCCGCCAACTCCCATCATCCCGGAAGTGAGCCAGCGACGCTACCGTTACGTGATCGAGGGTGACAGCCCGCCATGGCGACCGGTCAATGCCTATGATGACGGCCGCAAGGTCTATATCGAGTTCTCTCCCGGCATCGCACAAGGAGAAATGCCGCCGCTGTTCGTCATCGGCCAGGACGGCAAGCCCGAACTCGTCAACTATCGCGTCTACAAAAATGTACTGATCGTCGATCGTTTGTTTGCCGCGGCCGAGTTGCGCCTTGGTGGAGAGAAGCAGCTGAAAGTCCGAATAGCGAGAGCCGACGGGAGACGATCGTGACGGGCGATAGACCAAACGAGAGCCCCGGTACCGTCTCGGGCCCGGCGCCATCATCTGAGGATAGCGCGCAGGCTTTGCGTCTACGCGCAGACCACCCGAGGATCACAAGGCTTTCCCGCAAAGTCCTTGCCGGTGGCACCGCATTGGCTTTGCTGCTTATCTCGGGTGCGGTGCTGTGGGCGTTGAGAAGCAACCACCCGCGCAATTCCACGCCGGACGAACTCTACAGCACAGATCATCATAACGTCGCAGATGGCCTGACAACATTGCCGCAGGATTACACCGGGATTCCCCGCGACGTCGCGCGGCTTGGGCCACCGTTGCCGGGCAACCTGGGGCGTCCGCTCGTTACGGGGGAAGGTCAACCGGCGGCGATCGGCCTTGACGCCGAACAACAACGTGCTGACCAGGAAACCGAGGCGGCTCGGACGAGCAAAGTATTTGCGTCAACCACTGCGCCAATTGCACCACCGCATGCCGCATCCCAGGAAACGGCGAGCAAGACTGCGCCGACTTCTGATGAAACCTTCTCTCAGAACGGGCAGGATAGCAAACTCCTCTTCGTCAATGCACCGGTCGACCGGCGGACTACAACGCCCGATCGGCTCTCACGCCCGGCCTCACCCTTTGTCGTGCAGGCGGGCACGATCATTCCAGCAGCTCTCATTACGGGTGTCCGCTCAGATCTTCCTGGGCAGATCACGGCGCAAGTCACAGAAAACATTTTCGATAGTCCGACGGGGCGAGCCAAGCTTATCCCGCAGGGAGCGCGGCTCATCGGAGTCTATGACAGCCAGGTTGCATTCGGCCAATCGCGGGTGCTTTTGGTGTGGACACGGCTGATCATGCCGAATGGCCGCTCGATTGTTCTAGAAAGGCAACAGGGCGCGGACGCCGGTGGCTATTCCGGTCTCGAGGACGAGGTCGACAATCATTGGGTCGAGTTGGTCAAGGCAGCACTACTATCGACGATCCTAGGCGTGGGAGCGGAGCTTGGGTCGGGCGCAGATAGCGGCAGCAACACGGACATTATTCAGGCGTTACGCTTGAGTGCGGCGAATTCGCTGAATCAGACCGGGCAACAGGTCGTGCGTCGTAATCTCAACATACAACCGACGCTCACAATCCGACCAGGATTCCCGGTTCGGGTTATAGTCAACCGGGATCTCGTGCTTGAACCTTACAGAGGATGACAGGAAGGATGGCCAAACTCAAACTTGGTGCAATTCCCGACGAAAAACCTTTCAAGATTGCACTCGAATTGCCAGCCGCCGTGCATCGCGACCTCGTCGCCTACGCCGATTATCTGAAGAGTCAACATGTCTCTGTCGCATTTAGAGAAGGAGGCGACGAATGGCGGATCTGAAACTTGGCCGCTTGCCGAAGGTCGGTCTCGTCCGCATGACGATCGGCATTCCTGAGCCTCTGAAGGAAGAACTCGACCGTTATGCCGCCGAGCATAGCCGGCTATATGAGCCTGTCGACGCCGCGACGTTAATCCCTCACATGCTGGAATCCTTCATCCGGTCGGACCGCGGCTACCGGAGCCGGCGCGCGCAATCCGAGCGGGGAAAGATTCGTCAACGTCGCGGCGTAGCGGCAAGCGCAACGAGCGTTGCAACGCGTCCCAATTCCGACGGTTCGGCCTGAAGCCGGGCAATCTGTAGCTCTTGCTCGCGGACGAGGAGGCTGAGAATCTGGACATGTTGCGCCATGTTCCGGTTGGTGACCGCAAGGCACGAAGCTACTCGGTCTCGCGGCCGCGCAGCGCGGCAATCGTGGTGTGGCTATGGGGTGCAGGACTTTCGCCTGCACCCCATAGCCAGTTTATGGTGTCGCCGCCGCGTCAAGCGTTGTCCTCGCTTCGCTGCGGGAACGCTTGACTCGGACGTTTGACGAGCTTCATCGGCAACCCTAATGATCGATCCGCATGACATGTCTGAGACACGTGCGTTGAGTCTGGATAACGCCTTCTCGCTCGGGAAAGCGGCCAACCCGTCAGTGATCCGGCCAAACTGATTGCGCCGATGCTGGCGAGGTTCATGGCCACTGACCGCGGTTTTGCAAAATCCAGAGGATCGTTTCACACGGCCGAGGGGAAAGGATAGCGTTCCGCTAGCAGCTTTAGAAAATTTTCGACGGCGGGGTTCTCGTTGTCAGGCCGCCAAACCGCCGAAAAGCCGATTCGGCTCAGCCCCGTGCCGTCGTGCAACTCCCGATAAAGCAGACCTGAAAAGCTAGCGCCAATATCGGATTCCAGTACAAGGCCAATGCCGAACCCCATACTTATGAGGCTCTTGATGACGCCACGACTGACATCGTGGCGTTCGATTCGTGGCCGGTTAGTAGGAGAAATCAGCTTTGCGTTCAGGAGGTCCTCGAGCTCGCGCCCGGGATCGTAATGACTGAGCAAAACAATCTGATCCCGCAGATCCGTCCAGTAGAGAGCTTGGCGCATAGCCAGGGGATGGTCACTGGGTAGAACGACCAGAATTCGTTCGCTCCAGAGCGGCGCGGACTTGCTATCGAAAGGCGGCATGTCGCCTGTCGTAATATTCACGTCGATCACACCGTTGCGTAGTGCAGTTGTGAGCTGAGCTCTCGATCGCTCGACGGTCGCAAGTTCAACTTGCGGAAACTGTTTCTTAAAATCGAGCAATGTCGCGCGCAGATTTCCCGCCGTCAGTGATGTGCAAAATCCGACGACCATGCGACCTGTTTCGCCACGTCCAGTTGCTCTTGTTGACGTGACGAGTGCATGCATTTGCTCCAGTATCGAGCGCGCTAGGCGCAGGAAATTACGGCCTGCTGACGTTGCGCGCACACCGCCACTGGATCGCTCGAAAATAATGACGCCAAACGAATTCTCCAACTGTTGGATGGAACGACTCAGTGTCGATTGCTTTATCGATAAAGCTTGAGCGGCTTGTCGAAAACTCCCGTAATCCTCTGCAGCGACCGCGTGTTGAAGTTGACCGAAGATAAAGGCAAGTCGTCGTCGACTCCCAACAGATAAGTCGGCAAGATTCGTATTGTCCATTTGAAGAACACCGATACTGTGAGCTAAAGGGCCGGGAGCAAAACTGTTCGGTCGAGGAATCCAATCTACGTCCGTGATCGGTGTTTCGACGGCCGATCGCGCTCATTCACTGCGGAGGATCGAGCAGGACCCCGAGCGGTAGGACGTTTTTCACGATCGGCGATTTCAGCACGATGTAGCTGAAGTACTTCTCGATCCCGATATTGCGCTCAAGCAAGTTTTCCATCCGCTCCTGGTAATGGTTGATGTTGCGGCTCACGAAACGCAGCAGATAGTCGTATCCACCGCTAACGAGATGACACTCCATCAACTCATCGACCTTGCGCAGGTTAGCCTCGAACCTCACGAAGTCCTCTCTACGGTGATCGACGAGCGTCACTTCGGTGAAAACCGTTATGCTCTCGGTCAGCTTGGCGAGGTTAATTTGGGCACCGTAGCCCGTGATATAACCCGTCGCTTCAAGACGTTTTACGCGCTGCAAACATGGGCTCGCCGAAAGACCGACAGCATCTGCCAGATTGGCGTTCGTCATCCTCCCGTCTTTTTGCAGCTGGGCGAGGATGTTCAGGTCAATCCGATCAAGTTTCGGCATGCCGTTCAATCAATCAGCTCCTTCTTCCGGGTGATCTCCTCAGAGGGATCGACCAGTATTGGTTCGGAAGTCCACGCCGCTTCGCCGTCTGCCGCGATGACGGGCGCACGCTCGTCGACCGGGGCCGTGTCGGCACCGGGTCGTCCTGATAGGGCATCATTATACGGTCCGAGGCTGGTCTACGCGAGCGCCGAACACTTAAGTGTCCGACGCTCGCGTGGCCAGTAAGGGTCAGGCGACGGCCTGCACGCCTTCGACCGACAGTGCCGTGTCCATTATCGCAAGTGCCTTATCAAGGTTCTCCTCCGAGACGACGAGCGGCGCAAGGAAGCGAATGACGTTTCGATGTACGCCGCACTTGATGACCAGGAGTCCGCGCTGACGCGCATTGTCGATCACGCGCTGTGCGCGGTCGGGGTCTGGCTTTTTCGTCTTGCGGTCGGTGACCAGCTCGATTGCCTGCATGAAGCCCAGTCCGCGCACGTTTCCAATAATCGAGTGCTTTACTGCCAGCTCGCGTAGGCCCGCTTCCAGCTTCTGACCGAGACGTTCGGCACGATCGAGCAGCCCGTCCTGCTCGAAGGTGTCCAAAACCGCAAGCGCCGCGGCACATCCAAGGGCGTTGCCGCCGTAGGTGCCGCCCAGGCCGCCGGGCAGAGGTGCGTCCATGATCTCGGCTCGCCCGACCACTCCAGACAGCGGGAATCCGCCAGCGAGGCTCTTGGCCACCGTTATGAGATCAGGCTTGATTCCGGAGTGCTCGAAACCGAAGAGCTTGCCTGTCCTTCCGAAACCCGTCTGGATCTCGTCGGCGATGAGCACGATGCCGTGGCGCTTGGTGATCTCCCGCAGCGCCGTGAGGAACGGTACCGGGGCCGGCAGGAAGCCGCCGTCGCCTTGCACCGGTTCGATGATGATCGCGGCCACCCGGTCCGGTGCGATTTCGGTTGCGAAGACCTCGTCCAGCGCTTCGAGCGCTCGCTCGCTCGTCATGTCGCGATAGGCGTCCGGAAATGGGGTGTGGAATATCTCGGAAACGAACGGTCCAAAGTTCTGCTTGTAGGGTTGGCTCATGCCGGTGAGGCTGACACCCAGCATCGTCCGGCCGTGGAAGCCGCCCCTGAATGCGATCACAGCAGACCGGTTAGTGTAGGCGCGGGCGATCTTGACCGCGTTTTCGACCGCTTCGGCTCCGGACGTCAGGAAAATGCTCTTGTAGGCTTCGCCCTTGCCGACCAGGCCGTTCAGCTTTTTGGCGAGCTCCAGATACGGCCGGTAGGCCGCGACCTGAAAGGCCATGTGGGTGACGTCCTTAAGCTGCTTCTCCACCGCTGCGACGACGCGCGGATGGTTGTGTCCGACGTTGAGCACGCCGATGCCTGCGACGAAGTCGAGATACTGCTTGCCTTCTACGTCCCAGACCAATGCGCCCTCCGCGCGGGCGATGGTGATCGGATGGGCGGTGACGACGCCGCGCGCGATGTTGGCGTTGCGCAGTGCGGCGAGCTCGGTGGCGGTGCTGTGAGCGGCTGACATGGCTGATCCCTTGCTGATGTATCGGCCTCGCCACCGGCGCCGGCCTTGTTGGGATCTTATCCGGGCCCCTTCGATCAATTTGCCGAAGACGGCGGGTAAACAGCATGCTCTATCGTCGTCGAAGCGCCAAACCGCAGGCCTTGCTGTCGCGACGCATCTGGAGGCGGCGCGTAATTGCCCCGCTAGATGATCGGCTCTCCGGCAGCGACCTCGCCGCGGGGACGGAGAAGGATCACTTTGCCGTCGGCATTCTTTGCGCCGAGAATCAGCAGTTCGGAGGTGAATCCCGCGACGTTCTTTGGGCCGAGATTGCAGACACAGACGACGAGCGAGCCGACTAGCGCCTCCGGTTCGTAGTTCGTGATTTGGGCGCTTGACCACATGATACGATCGGCCCCGACGTCGACGGCGACTTTGTAGGAAGGGTTGCGCGCCCGTGGGAAAGGTTGGACTTCGACGACCTTGCCTATCCGGATATCGAGGCGGGCGAAGTCGTCGTAGGTTGCCAGAGACTTTAACTGAGTCATGTCGAGGACCTCGGTCGAAAGTGGGCGTGTTCTTCCGCGTCATTAGACCAGTTGGGCGCAGCAGGATATTCTGTAAGATTGGCCGAGACGGCATTTTCATCGCCTCGGGCGGTATTTATTCGGCAGAGCCTGTTGGGCGAAGATGCGATGCTGCAGACCTCATTTTCGGAGGCCTCCATGTCGCTAGGCGAGCGTTTGAAAGATCCGCATCTCTTCCGTCAGCAGGCGTTCGTCGCGGGTGCGTGGGTCGATGCCGACGGCGGTGCCACCGTCCCCGTCACCGATCCGGCGACCGGCGCCGAGATCGGGACCGTACCGGCGCTTGGCACAGAAGAGACCAGGCGAGCCGTCAAGGCAGCGGAGGAGGCATGGCCGGCCTGGCGCTCGCTTCCGAGCAGCGAGCGAGGTCGGCTGCTAGAGGAGTGGTGCCGCTTGATGCTCCAAAACATCGACGACCTTTCCCTGATCATGACTATGGAGCAGGGCAAGCCGCTCGCGGAATCGGCCGGGGAGATCCGCTACGGCGCGGGCTTCATCAAGTGGTTCGCCGAAGAGGCTCGCCGACTGTATGGCGACACCATCCCGGCGCCCACCGCGGATCGCCGCATCCTCCTTCTCAAGGAGCCCGTCGGCGTTTCCGCCGCGATAACGCCGTGGAATTTCCCGAACGCGATGATCACCCGCAAGGCCGGCCCCGCGCTGGCGGCCGGTTGTCCGATCGTCGCGAAGCCTTCGGAATTGACACCGTTCTCCGCTCTGGCGCTTGCCGTGCTGGCCGAGCGGGCCGGCCTTCCGAAGGGAGTCTTGTCGGTCGTGACTGGAATGCCCCAGGCGATCGGTGCCGAACTCGCATCGAACCCTTCGGTCCGCAAGCTCTCCTTCACCGGATCGACGCGTGTCGGACAGCTTCTGATGCAGCAATCGGCCAGCACGATCAAGCGCATCAGCTTCGAACTGGGCGGCAACGCTCCCTTTATCGTGTTCGACGACGCGGATGTCGATTTCGCCGTAGCGGGATTGATGGCCAGCAAATTCCGCAATGGCGGACAGACATGTGTCTGTGCGAACCGGGTGCTCGTGCAGAACGGAATCTATGACAGATTCGCCGACCGCCTCATGGCGGAGACTTCGAAGCTCGTCGTCGGTAGCGGATTGCGCAAGGGCGTCACGATTGGCCCGCTGATCAACCGGGCCGCCGTCGAAAAGGTGCGTCGTCACATCGACGACGCGCTTTCGAACGGCGCCGCGATCATGCTCGGCGGAAAGACCAATTCGAAGGATCAGTTCGTCGAGCCCACTGTACTCTCGAACGCGACGGTGAACATGCAATTGGCGAACGAGGAAACGTTCGGGCCGGTAGCTCCGCTGTTTCGGTTCAAGCACGAGGAAGAAGCGATCCGGATCGCCAATGCAACTCCCTACGGACTGGCATCCTATTTCTATACATCCGACCTCAACCGCTCATGGCGCGTCGCAGAGAGGCTGGAGTTCGGCATGGTCGGCCTCAACACCGGCTCGGTCTCGCTCGAGGTGGCGCCTTTCGGAGGCATCAAGCAATCGGGTATCGGTCGAGAGGGGTCCAAGTTCGGGATTGAGGAATATCTGGAGATCAAGGCTTTTCATGTCGGCGGGCTAACGGCCCCATAAGGATGACAGCACCACTCGAGCACCAAGCCAGCATCTCGCATACCGGTCGCGCCAATCCCGCTCATTGAACCGGACAGGCAGATTTCCCGCATCCGGCTCCGCAAGCTACATAATCTTCCGACCAATCCAAACGTAGACTTCAGCCGCCATGGGCCGAAGGAGGCGAGGACTGAATTTTTGCAGGTAGGGTTCACTGCGGAGGTTGCTGCCGAGCACGTTGAGCGTGGGAGTTTTATGCTGAAGACTCCGCCGTTTACATTCTGAATACTGCTTAAAGTGCCAGTCGCGAAGAACTCGTTGGATGATGGTCGAGCCCACAATCTGGCCGCACCAAGCACTAGATACGGCATTTCTAGAGGCGATCGCTATTCTGATTAAGGACGGCCCCTTTCTATTTGAACGTTCCTGGTATCAAGCAGTCCGGGATTGGGCGCGCGGAATCCAAGTTCGGTCGATTCTCGCACCGGATGCGGTCAGTTGCGATCGGTTCTGCTCGCTGAATCATCCTTAGGGCCGCTGCTCCAGATTGCGTCGGCAGGTCGGAATTGATCCGTCAGGCTGCCCTCACGGAATCGAGAAATTTGCCTAGCTCGACCTTCAGGCGGTGGCTGTCGGACGATAGCGAGCGGGCTGCCGAAAGAACCTGCGATGATGCTGATCCGGTCTGGGTCGCACCGCGTTGTACGTCCGTGACGTTATGCGATACCTGTTGTGTGCCTTGAGCCGCTTGTTGCACGCTGTGGGAAATCGTCTGGGTCGCAGCACCCTGTTCTTCCACTGCTACTGCGATGATCGAGGATATCTCGGACAGTCGTCCAATCGTTACCGAAATGTCTCCGATCGCGGTGACCGAGTCTTGCGTCGCCAATTGAATGCCGGAGATCTGTTGCGCGATCTCGCCTGTTGCCTTTGCGGTTTGCTCGGCCAGAGCTTTTACTTCGGAGGCGACGACCGCAAATCCGCGACCAGCGTCGCCGGCGCGTGCCGCCTCGATCGTCGCATTCAGCGCCAGCAGGTTTGTTTGTCCGGCGATGGTGTTGATCAAGTCCACCACGTCTCCAATACGGGCCGCGGCCTTTGACAGGTCGGCGATCCTCGCGGTCGTATTGTGTGATTGGTCGACAGCATCACTAGCAATTCGAACGGACTCCTGAACCTGACGGCTGATCTCGCTTATCGAAGACGACAACTCCTCGGCGGCCGACGCGACCGATCGGACGTTACTTGACGCTTCATCGGAAATGGCTGCGACCTCCGTCGTCAATGCTTTCGCGTGCTCAGCGTTGGCCGTCAACGTACCGGCCGACACCTCAAGCTCAGTGGAAGCGGACGAAACAGTCTCCACGATTTCCCCAACCGCAGCTTCGAAACTAGTTGCCAGCTTTTGCATTTCGGACTTGCGCTGGCTCGCAAGAAATTCGTCTTGCTTGATCTTTGCGTCGGCCTCTTCGCGAGCCTTCTGGGCAGCCTTGACCTTGAATATCTCGACGGCCTGAGCCATATCGCCGACTTCGTCCGTCCGGTCGAGCCCAGGCAATACGACACCGAAATTTCCGGCAGCGAGCTCCTTCATGCCAGATGTCAATCCTTCGAGGGGACGCGCGATGCTACGGGCGATCAGAAATGCGATCAAAAGGCCCGCGAGAACCGCCGCACCGGCCACAATCTCTTGCGTGGTGACGGTGATGGCAATCCTCTCGCCCGTTTCCGCGGTTGTCGTATTGAATGCTTGATCGATAGTGTTTCCGAGCTTCTCCATCTTCTCGATGGCACCGCCGACCGCCGGAGTAATGCCCTTGTAGTAGAGCTGGTCGGCAAGTACGAGGTTGGGGCCAGTTTTGGCAAACGCTTCACCATATTTGGCGACGTCATTCTTTACGGTTGCGAGCATTGCTGCGAGGTTGGTAGGTAGTTCGTCCTTTTCCATCTGGCTTATTTGCTGCTGCGCCCTGCCCATATTTGCCTTAAAGGTCTCAAAACCGGCGCCCTGGCGTGTTGCCAACATCCGCCAATTTGCGATCCGTGCGAGAAGAAGTTCGGATTCTAGCCCACTCGCTGTTTCAGCGAAGGCCGTTCCGGATGCCGCATCCACGAATTTCCTCACATCGGCTGCAATCTTGTCGTCGTCGCTGAAAAGCGAATTGCGTCCGGTGTGCATCAGTTTGATTGCTCCGCCGATCTCGGCACGACGGGCTTTCAAGCCTATGACGTCCTTGATGACACTGTTATACTGAGCCTTCTCGTCGGGACCGGCAGCCTTCTCTGCGTCCTCAAGGAGGTCGACAATTCTGACTAGACGATTGTCTGCATCGGCGAGCGAGGCCTCGTCTTTATCGAACAAGTACGAGAGAATGCCGCGTCGAATTGCCTGCAGGTCTGTGGTGATCTCTCCCGCGCGGACAGTGTTCTTGCTTTGCAGCGTCATCGCCCCGACTTGATCGCGAATAGCCACGAGCTGCCAAATCGCGAAACCAGCGAGGCAGGCGCAGAATAGCACGAGCGCGCCGAACCCCCCATAGAGTCGCCCGCCTATGCGAAGCTTAAGCAACGACATGAGTACCCCCAAATTGAGCGATGAAAACAGTAGTTCGATCGAGCAACGCGCAGTCGGGCGGAGATACCACGCCCCTTTGGTAGGAAGGGCGGATGCGCTGGGTGTCCGAAAGAACTGCAATTTTCGAACGATAGTTGGCTATGGCGAATGAAGTTTACGTAAATGCGTTCGCGCCTACGAACACTTAAGTGTACTTAAGTGTCATTGCGCGCACGGACGAACTACTCTCGTGCGCTAACTGGAAACGCCGCTTTGTACGTGTGGTTGCGTTCCCGTCTCTCCTCAGGCGGCTTGGTTCGAACACCTAAGTGAGAGCTGCGCATAGCAAACTGGTCCGTGTTTCCGTAACAAGGGCTTGTAGCCGCCAAGGGTCGATGTTCGCCAAACGAAACGCGGTAGGCGACGCGTGGGCATCCGCGAACATATGAGAGAATACAACCGAATGTACAACGATCCCCGTCGGTCGGCGATATGCGGCACTTGCCACCGGCTGACCTGAAGTTGATGCCCGTGGGGGATCCCGGGACGCCAGTGATAGGATGTGAAACTTGGAGTAGGATCGTTGCCGCATTGCTCCAGTCCTTCGTACGCCGCCGACCTGCAATCGAAAACGTTGGGAGGATTGATGTCAAAGCGGTCGCTCGAGCTATTTTCGCTGGGGGCGGACTTGTTGGGGCCCGATGTCGGTATGCAGGAGTTGTACGCCTTCATTGAGGCCGCTCTCGATGAACTGGTGGGCTTCAAGTTGTTGACCATTCTGAAGCTCGAAGGTCAACGTCTGCATCGAATGTACTCTAGTGACCTTCGAAGTTATCCGGTGCGAGGTGTGAAAGACATTGCCGGGGATGCTTGGCTGCAGGCGATGCTGGATGCGGGGCAACCCATCGTCTCCGGTGACCCGATCCTGGTCCGTCAGAGGTTTCGCGACCACGACGCAATATTCTCGCTTGGTTGCGGGGCAGTGATGAATGTACCGATCAGGAGCGGTACTGGGACGCTGGGTAGCGTGAACCTGCTGCACGAGGCAGGTTGGTTCAACCGTGAACACGTTGTATTAGCGCGCCCCTTCGTTGCGCTCTTGGCGGTTGCCTGGTCTGCTTTGTCGCCCGGCTATCCCGTCAAGAGCCTCTGAACCAGGTCGGGTGTGTTCGTTACACTGTACTTGCGAAGAAGGCGCGTCTTATAGATGTCTACGGTTCTCGGGCTTATGCCGAGGGCTAGTGCGGCCTCCTTACCGGTCTTTCCCTCTATTAGAAGAGCCGCGATATCGCGTTCCCTTGGCGTCAGCGATCCACGGATCGTGAGGTTCTTCGGCTGTCGGTTCGAGAGTTCGGTGAAAACCCACAGCGTGTTCCGGTGCGGGTCCTTGGGCGTGTAGGTGAAGCCCCGCACGTGGACCCAGAACAGTTCGCCGTCGAGGCGGCGCATGACGCGGTCGTCCGCGAACACCCGATCCTTCGAAAGCAGCGGGCCGACGCGCAGACCCGCGCTCTCGAAATGCGTGTGCGTCGGATACAGACGCTCGAAGGTCGTTCCGGTGAACTCACCAGGCTTGCCCCGGAAGATTTCGGCGAACGCCTTGTTACACGCCGTTATCACGCGGTTGCTCGCGATGGCCTGTCCCACCGGCGCGTCCTGGAACGCGCGGCGGTAGTCGATCTCTACAGAAACTGCGTTTCTCATCATCCTCCCCCGGGCCTTCGATTCGTCGGACACTTAAGTGTCCAACACCTATGGCATTAAGTGCATACTGCATACTAACCTATGTCGATAGGTGACGGGTGGAAACACTTAAATAATTATCCGGGAAAACCCGGTGGGTGCGGCGCAAAGATGCGCCGGACACTTCCATCCGTCCGGTGGGACGTCATGACGAGGTGGGCCGATGCCGACGACAGGATCGTTGCTTGAGGTAAGCGATATCAGGGCGAGCTTCGGCGGCGTTCGCGCCCTCGACGGCGCTACCTTCTCCGTCGAAGCCGGCACCATTACCGGTCTGATCGGCCCCAACGGCGCCGGCAAGACGACCGTTTTCAATTGCATCTCGGGTCTCGTCGATGGCTTCGAAGGCGCCGTGCTTTTCGACGGCAACGACATCGCGCGCAAACGTCCCGAAGTCGTGTCTCGATCCGGTCTTGTCCGGTCGTTCCAACTGGCGCGGGGCTGTCCGCGGATGACGGTCTTCGAGCATCTGATGCTGTACGGCCCGAGGCAGGTGGGCGAGGGAATGGTGCGCGTGCTGACGCAACCTGGCCTCGTCCGCCGTCAGGAGCAGGCGCTGCGCGAACGGGCTTACGAGATCGCCAAGCGGCTGCGTCTCGACCACGTTCTCGACAATCTCGTCACGGACCTGTCCGGAGGCCAAAAGAAGCTGCTGGAGATCGGCCGAGTACTTCTGTCGGATCCTAAGATGGTTCTGCTCGATGAGCCGATGGCTGGGGTCAATCCCACGCTGGTCGGGGAGATCGCGGACCAACTCGCCATCATCAGCGAATCTGGCGTGACCATTCTACTCATCGAGCACGAGATGGAGCTCATCGAGCGGCTCTGTGATGACGTCGTGGTCATGGCGGAAGGCAAATTTCTCATGAGGGGAAGTTTCGACGAGGTCACGGCCGACCGCCGTGTCCAGGAGTGCTATCTGGGAGTGCATCTCTCATGACGACGCTCAATGCAAACGACGTGTGCGGCGGATACGCGACCGCCGAGTTGATCGTGAAGGGTGTCGATCTGACCGTCGGGCCGAAGGAGCTCGCGGTCATCATTGGCCCCAACGGTGCCGGCAAGTCGACTTTCCTGAAGTTACTGGCCGGTCTTCTTCCGAAACGCACCGGCCAGGTCTCGATCGACGGTGCCGCACTTCCGCCCGGCAACGCTCACATGGCTTGCGATCACGGCGTCAGTTTCGTTCCGCAGGAGCGCAACGTATTCGGCAGTCTTTCGGTTCAGGAGAACCTAGAGATGGGTGGCTACCTGCTGCGATCAGGCTTGAAGGACCGGATCGAAGAGCAGCTCTCCCGCTTTCCCATTCTTCGCGGAAAGCTTCGTGAGAAGGCCGGCAATCTCTCTGGTGGTCAACGTCAAGTTCTTGCGGTCGCGATCGCCCTTATGACCAATCCGAACGTTCTGTTGCTGGACGAGCCTACCGCGGGGCTGTCACCCGCTGCCGCTAAAGACATCTTCGTCCTGATCCGCGAACTCGCGTCGAGCGGACTCGCGATCCTCATGGTGGAGCAGAACGCGCTTCTGGCCCTTGAGTACGGTACGCGCGGCGTCGTTCTCGTCGCCGGAAGGAAGGTTCGGGACGACACGGCCAGCACCGTCCTCGAAGACGACGAAATCAGGCACCTTTTTTTGGGTCGCGGCGCACCGGCGGCCGCGCACCAGGGTTGAACTTCAACATTTGACACACGGTGAGGAGTTGAACATGTCGTATATGGATAGAAGGAAGTTACTGCGCGCGGGTCTCGGAGTGGGCGGGCTCATACTCTCGTCGAGCCTTTCTCGCTCCTGGGCGCAGCAGGGCGATCCGATCCGGATCGGGCTCATCATTCCTCTGACCGGCGCAACCAGCCAGTTCGGCGCGACGATGGCGCAGGCGGCCAAGATCGCCGAGACCGAGATCAATTCGGCGGGCGGCGTACGCGGCCGGCCGATTCAGATCGTCATCGAGGACGATCAGAGCAATCCGGAGGCCGCTGTTCGGGCCGCCCACAAGCTGATCGACATCGATAAGGTAGTCGCGATCGGCGGTTCCTACGCATCGGCAGTGACCTCGGCCATCGCACCGCTCTGTTGGGAGGGCAAGACCGTCCTGCTCACCTCATCGGGGGCCGACAGTATCACCAAGCTCCCCCATCAAGGCTACATTTTCAGGACCTCACCAACCGTCACCTTGCAAGGCAACCGCGTCGGCAACTTCGCGGTCGAATTGGGCGCCAAGAAGATGTTCTTCCTCGGGCCGCAAACTCCATTCGCGCAATCATACATCGAGATCATTTCCGGTATCTTCAAGGCGTCCGGCGGGACGGGCGCCGGGCTGGTCTACGAGGACAAGAAGTCCAGCTACCGTTCCGAAGTCGATCAGGCGCTGAAGGATTCTCCGGACGTCATCGTGCTCGGCGGTTATGTGCCGGACACGTCCGTGGTGCTCAAGGATCTCTACCGGGCGGGCTTCACCGGCAAGAAGATCGGCTTTTCGTTCGGCGTCAACGATGCGCTCGCGAAGGCCGTTCCCGCGGAGGTTTCAGAAGGCACCTACTCGCTCGTTCCCTCGGCTTCGGAAAATTCCGACGCCTACAGGCGGCTCATCGCGAAGATGAACAGACCCTCTCTCGATAGCTACTCCTGTCAGGTCTACGATCACGTCGTGTTGGCATCTTTGGCGCTCGCCCACGCCTCGTCGGGGCAGGCGGACGGCACCGCGGTCCGCGACAATCTCCGTGCCATCTCGCAAGACAGCGAAGGTGAACGCACTGACGATGCCGTCGAAGCGCTGAGGTTGATCACAAGCGGCGCCCGGGTGAACTACGACGGGGCGAGCGGTCCCCTGGAATTCGCCGACAACGGTGATGTGAAGGGTGTTTTCTTTCGTTACGAGCAGGTCGAGGACGGCAAGCTCGTTGTCCGCAAGGTCGGTTGAGCCTCGAGAAACGCAAGAGCAGCCGTAATGCTGAACGACCTGTTGCAGTATCTTGTGAACGGACTAATCGTCGGCGCGCTAATTGCGCTGCCCGCGCTCGGGCTGACCTTGATCTTCAGCGTGCTGGGTTTTGTCAACTTTAGCATCGCTGCTCAATTGACGGCCGGCGCGTATGCCGGTTGGCTGGCGAACACGACCCTTCATCTGCCGCTAGTTCCGGTCCTCATCGTCGCCTTCGCCGTCGCTGGCGCACTCGGTGTCGTCACGGATAGGGTCGCGCTCGCGCCGATACGCCGCAAGCCGACGGCGCAAACGCCGTTGATGGTCGCGGTCGTTTCGATCGCTCTGAATATGGCTTTGGAGAACGCGTATCGGTTCTCGTTCGGAAGCGGTCTGAACAGCTTCGACATGCCGATTGCCCGCGACATGAAGATCGCAAGCATTCGCATCGGTCTTCAGCAACTGCACAATCTCGAGATCGCGATCGGTCTTGCTGTCCTTCTTGCGCTGTTCTTCTCGCTGACCCGGCTCGGAAAGGCCATGAGGGCGGTCGCCGACAACGTCGATCTCGCTCGGCTCAAGGGGATCGAGCCCGTTCGTCTTGCCAATCTCGCCACTTTCATTGGGATGGGGCTGGCCGGTGTCGGCGGCGCGCTTCTCGCGATCGATACCAGTGTCGATCCATCGACGGGATCCAGGCTAATTCTGCCGATCTTCGCCGGCAGCGTCGTCGGAGGCCTCACGAGCCTGCCGGGTGCGGTTGCCGGCGCTCTGCTGATGGGTGTGATCGGAGAGCTGGGCCTTCTGGTGCTTCCGCCGGTCTACCAGTCCCTGACCGCCTTCGTCGCGATCCTGATCACCTTGCTCGCACGGCCCAGCGGCCTCTTTGCGGGCTCGACGGGGGTGAGGAAATGATTTCGTACCTCGTATTCGCCGGCACGATCGCCGGATTCTACGCGCTGCTGTCGCTTGGCCTCGTTATGGCATGGGGGCAAGGTGGGATGGTGAACCTTGGTCTCGTCGGCCTTGTGGGCCTCGGCGCCTATACCTCGGCGCTGCTATCGGGAGCAGGAGCGCCGATCTGGCTCGACTGGATCGCGGCCGCGGCCCTGTCCGGGGCAGTCGGCGTGGCCCTCTGTTTTGTCGTCCGCAACCTGCGCGGCGATTACCTTGCGATCGTAACTCTCGGATTCGCGGAGATACTGCGTCAGGCGGAAACGAACGAAAAGTGGCTGACCAAGGGTAGCGACGGCATCTCCGGGATCGTCGCTCCGCTCAAAAGCTATCTTGGGAATTCGTTTCCCCTATTCTATCTCATTCTCACCTGGGCGGTCGTCGGCCTCGCGGCTTTCTTTCTCAACTGGCTCCTTAAAAGCCCGTTCGGTCGGGCGTTGCGCGCCGTGCGGGACGACGAACAGGTCGCTGCCGTGGCGGGAAAGTCGGTGCTCCGCCTCAAGCTTCAGGCGTTCGGAACGGGTGCCGCACTCTCCGGACTGGCCGGAGCGCTTTACGCGCACTTCTCGAGTTTCATCGCTCCGGACGTCTTCATCGTCCAGTTGACGATCTACATCTTCCTTGCAGTCACGATCGGCGGGTACACACGCCTCACCGGTGCTGTCGTCGGATCCATAGCACTCGTGGCATTGCTGGAATCAACCCGCTTCCTCGCTGCGGAGATCCCTGGGCTCGACGCCGTGCAGATCGCATCGGCGCGCGAGTTCGCCATCGCCGTCACTTTGATTCTCGTCATGCAACTGCGGCCTAGTGGCGCCTTCGGCATGACCAACGAGCGCTCCGGTCTTCACGGGTCGCGCCCGGTTCAAGCTCCTTGCTACGGAAAAAAGACGGTACTGGACGATGCAATCTGAGTTCGAGAACGCGGGCGAGGAGTTTGCCAAGATGTTCGCCGCCGGTGGTCTGCCTCAGGTCGAGGCGGCGTCGTCGCGGAGTCGCGGGAGCGGCCCGTTCAAACGGCTTGTACTGCGCGGGGCCTCCATCATCGACGGAACGGGAGCCCCTCCGTGGGGGCCGGCCGACCTGGTCGTCGAGGGCGGCCGAATAACGGCACTCAAGAAGGTCGGCACGCCCAGGCTGCCGATAAACCCCGACCGCCGTCCCAGTCCCGGTGATTTCGAGATCGATTGCACCGGCAAATTCCTGACGCCCGGGCTCGTGGACTGCCACGCCCACATCGGCGCACCGTTCCATGCCGAGAACGGGCCCATGCCGAACGCAGACTACGTCTACAAGCTTTGGCTGGCGCATGGCGTCACGACGGTTCGAGAGACTGGTTGCTTCAACGGGTTGCAATGGACGCTGCAGCAGAAGCAGGCCGCCGCCGAGCACCGGATCGACGCACCCCGCATTCTGGCCTACGCCCCGTTCCCCGGCACGAACGACTACGTGAAGGCGATCCACACTCCGGAGGACGCTCGCAGGTGGCTGCAAGCAGTGAAAGAGCGTGGAGCGGACGGCATCAAATTCTTCGGTGCTCCGCCCGCGATGATGAAGGCCGCGTTGGAGCAATGCCGAAGCCTCGCCCTGCACACATGCTGTCATCATGCACAATTAGCGGTCGGCCGAATGAACTCGTTGAGAACCGCCCAATGGGGACTGACGAGCACGGAACATTCCTATGGAATTCCCGAGGCGCTGCTGGACGGTCAGACGCTGCAGGCGTTTCCCCCGGAATACGACTACAATGACGAGTATCTGCGCTTCTCGACGGCGGGACAGACATTCCTTCAGGCCGCCAAGCCTGGCTCGGAGAAGTGGAACGAGGTGCTGCATGCCTTCCTTGCGGCCGGACACACCTTCGTCCCAACCTTCAATGTCTACGACGGTAATCGCGATCTGATGCGCACGCGCCGCGCGGACTGGCACGATAGGTTCACTGATCCGACCCTGTGGGCGTACTTCCAGCCGCAGCGCGGAGGGCACGGTGCCTACTGGTACCGTTGGTCCACGACCAACGAGGTCGAGTGGCGCGAGACGTTCAGGCTCTGGATGAGGTTCGTCAACGACTACAAGAACCTCGGCGGGCGCGTCTGCGTCGGATCAGATTCCGGCTTCATGTTCCAGACTTACGGGTTCGGTCTGGTGCGCGAACTCGAGCTTCTGCAGGAGGCGGGTTTTACCTCTCTGGAGGTGTTGCGGGCTGCAACCACATGGGGCGCCGAGCTCCTTGGCATCGAAGAGGACGTCGGAACGCTCGAGGTCGGGAAGCTGGCAGACATACTCGTCCACGACGAGAATCCGCTCAACGACTTCAAGCTTCTCTACGGTACCGGCGCCATGCGGCTCGACGACCCGACGGCCTCGGTGACGTGGAAGCGCAGCATCTCGACCGTCATCAAGGAGGGCGCGGTGCTCGATCCGGCTGAACTGCTCCGCGACGTCGAAGAAATGGTGGATGCACGGAGGAGGGTGGCTTGACGGCAGTCGGAGTTCGAGAAACCGTGCCAGAGTTCGTCCTGTTGACCGGAAGCCTCGGCAGCGGCAAGACGACGTTGCTTTGCGACTATCTTTCTCTGCCCGAGTCGGCCGATACCGGCGTGATCGTGAACGAGGCCGGCGAGATCAACATCGACGGTGCGATAGTGTCTGCCGGACGACGTGATCTGCCGATGACGCTGCTGGGTAACGGTTGTCTCTGTTGCTCGCTCGGCGACGACCTGCATGTCGCGATCGAAGAGTTGCTCGCGGTACGCCGCCGATCCGGCGCGGGCGGGTTCCGCCGCATCATCCTGGAGACGAGCGGGCTAGCGATGCCGGGCCCGATCCTGCGCTCGCTGATGCGTTACGACAGAGCCGAATACCGGCTGCGCATCGTCTCGACACTGGATGCCCTGGACCCGATGACCGATGACGCGATGTTTCCGGTCCGATCCGCGCAGTTGATCGCAGCCAGATCCATAGTCGTCACCAAGCTCGATCGGGCGAGGGGTAATGAAATCGGAGCTGCCGAACTCGTCGCGAAGCAATTCAATCCGACGGCAACCCTCATAGCCATGCTCGACAGGCAGGCTCGCGCCCGGGCCGTCTTCGCTCCGGGGCAGATCGACACGTCGGCGGCTCCAAGTCAATTCCAGGCGATCGCGGCCACCAACCATTTGCGGCTGGGAGTGTTTCTCGCAGAGTGGTCAGCTGCCGTTTCCTGGGCCGACCTGAGGGATTGGCTCGAGGATCTCGCTGGTTTCTGTGGCGACAGATTGCTGCGTGTCAAAGGTCTCGTTTCGGTCGTTGGGGTGCCCCAATCCGTTCTCATCGACGGTGTGGGAACCACTTTCGCCGAGCCCCGCCGCATGGAGTCGGATCCGTCGAGCAGACGAGGCCTTGTTATCATCGGGCGGGATGTCGACTTGACCGAGCTGACGGCATTTTCGGACGGCTACTCGGCGCACGCTAGGCCCGTCATGAAGAAATCATCGATGCGCGCGGCCTGACCTGGAGACAGGCGCAAAAGGATGACAAGAGGTGTCGCTCGAATCCGGTACATGTCGGGTCGCAAATCTACTCAACGGGTCAGCGGATGGATTCAGGTTCGAACGGGCGGACAACCGCCCCTGCGTTCATGATGTCCGCCGGATCGAAGGCAGTCTTGATGCGGCGCATCGCGGCAATGCGGCCGGCGTCTCCGTATTTCTCCAGGAGATGCCTCTTGAACCGGCCGACGCCATGTTCCGCGCTGAACGTACCCCCGAGCGCTGCAGCCGTGTCGTAGAGCCAGAGCGACAGGCTGCCTTCGATAAGCCTCATGAACTCGATCCGATCGGTGCCGTGAGGAACCAGAACGTTGTAGTGCAGGTTGCCGTCGCCCACGTGACCGTAGACGGAAAGCTCAAGGTCGGCGCGATAGTTCCGCACCTGCTCCCCGGCCACGTCCAGAAAGCGCTGGATGGAGGACAGGGGCACGGATATGTCGTGCTTGACCGATCCGCCCCACCGCTTTTCGCCCTCCGGTATCGTCTCGCGCAATTCCCACATCGAAGCGCGCTGATTGCCGCTCTGTGCGACATAGGCATCCTCGACCCAGTCGGATTCGACCGCTTCGGAAAGAACGGCTTCCATAAGGCCGTCGAGATCGAGATGGCGCGAGGAGGAGGCAAACTCCAGGAGGACGGCCCCTCCCGGACCGGCGCCGACGGAAGGTGGGTTGGACATGACCGCAGTAGCGAGCGCGATGGCGCGGGCCGTCATGAATTCGAAGGTCGTGAGCAACTCGCCCGACTCACGGCGTACGAGGGCAAGAAGCTCGGCGAGAGACCCTCCTTGCGCGAGCTTCAGCCAGGCGGTCGAGCGTCGCGTCGGGAAGGGAGCGAGACGCAGCACCGCGCCGGTGACGATGCCGAGCGTCCCCTCGCTTCCCACGAAGCACTGCTTGACGTCGTAGCCGGTATTGTTCTTCCGAAGCTTCCGCATGTCGGAGACGATGGTGCCGTCCGGCAGAACGGCCTCGATGCCGAGGAGGAGGTCCCGCGTCATTCCGTACCGGACGACCGACAGTCCGCCGGCGTTGGTGCCGATGTTGCCGCCGATCCGGCAGCTTCCTTCCGCCCCAAGACTGAGCGGCAGCAACAGTCCGGCGCTCGCAGCCGCGTCCTGCACGTTCTTCAGGATGGCGCCCGCGTCCGCCGAGATGCTCATGGAGAGCGGGTCGACTTCTCTGATCAAGTCCATACGCTCCAGGCTTACGATGACCTGGCGGCCGGTAGTATCCGGCGTCGCGCCGCCGCAATAACTGGTGTTGCCGCCCTGAGGAACAAGTCCGACGCCCAGACGAACGGCCAATTTGACGATGTCAGCAACCTGCTCTGTTGTCGCGGGTTTCAGGACAGCGTACGTCGACCCGGTCGCAAGCTGACGTTGATCCGTCGTGTAAGTTGTGAGCCGCTGCGGATCGTCGACGATGCCTGCACTGCCGAGAATGTGGCGAAAGGCCCGAACGTATTCCGGCACGGACATGAGCGTTCTCCCGATCGTTGCCAGACTATCTTTGCGTATCCGCGCGGCATCGCGTGCGGTTCGGCAGCCGTTTCGAAGAACCCTATGCCGAAATTCCGGAATGTTCGGCAGTTCGCGCCGCTGCAGCTTTGTATTGATCGTCTTCATCGCGGTGCCCTTCCGGCCCCGGAGGAGATCATCGATGACTCACCAAACGATTTACCGCGGATCGGTCTTCGAGATGGCGCGCCGTCAGTTCGAAGGCGTCGCCGATCTGCTGGAGCTTTCCTTCGACGAGCGCGACCGCTTGCTCTATCCGAAGCGGGCAATGGCTGTTACGTGCCCGATTCATCGCGACGACGGCAGTGTGGCTGTGTTCGAGGGCTACCGGGTGCAGCATCACCTGACGCTCGGCCCGACAAAGGGAGGCACGCGCTTCGCACCAAACGTCGACCTGGGCGAGGTCGCCGCGCTCGCGATTTGGATGAGCTGGAAGTGCGCGTTGTCAGGGCTTCCTTACGGCGGAGCGAAGGGCGGAATCGCAGTGGATCCTCGTGCGCTCTCCCGAAAGGAGCTCGAGACGCTGTCGCGGCGCTACATGCAGGAGATGATACCCTTCGTGGGTCCTTACACGGACGTCATGGCGCCCGACCTCGGGACGGACGAACAGGTAATGGCTTGGTTCATGGACACCTATTCCATGTACCAGGGGCGCACAGTCACCGAAATCGTGACCGGCAAGCCGCTCGCTGCCGGCGGGACATTCGGTCGACGCGACGCGACCGGCAACGGCGTCGCACATCTTGCTGCGCGAGCGATGCAGAAGATCGGCATCGATCCGAAGTCGGCGACGGCGGTCGTACAGGGCTTTGGGAACGTCGGCTCGGTCAGCGCCGCCGCGCTCGCGAAGCAGGGCCTGCGGATCGTCGGAATCAGCGACCACTCCGTGGCTCTCCACGACCCGAAAGGCTTCGATCTCGAAGCGGTCTTCCGGCACCTGAAGCAGGCCGGAATACTCAAGGGATTCGCGCAGGAAGCGGAGATCGATCCGCAGGCACTCCTTGTCTCAGAGTGCGACGTACTCGTGCCGGCGGCCGTCGAGCGAGTCATCGACCGCAACAATGCCGAGGCGCTCAAGTGTAGGATTATAGCGGAGGGCGCCAATGGTCCGACTACGCCGGACGCCGACACCATCATCGATGCGCGTGGCGACATCTTCCTGATTCCCGACATCCTGTGCAATGCAGGCGGCGTGATCGTCAGTTATTTCGAGTGGGTGCAGGACCTTCAGAGGTTATTCTGGGACGAAGCCGAGATCCTGAAGCGACTCTACGAGATTCTGGACCGCAGTTTCGAACAAGTAATATTGCGCGCGGAGCGGATGGGAATCTCGAACAGGAATGCCGCCCTCTCGATCGGAGTCCAACGGGTTCGCGATGCCAAGAGAACCAGGGGATTGTTTCCTTAAGGCCGAGGGGGGACGAAGCCCGGTTTCGCCCGTCAACCCGCATTCGCAGCAGATTGTGCCGCCGAGGGGCACGAATCCGGCGAACTCTGCGCGCCGTGCCGTCCAATCGCCGGCGACCTTGCTATCGGACGTGCATAGGCTGACCCAATAAACGAGGAGAATTCGACATGTTGCTTACGGATTTCGACGCACTCACCTTCGACTGCTACGGCACCCTGATCGATTGGGAAAGCGGGATGGTCGAGGCCCTGAAGGGCCTCTCCGATCGGGCGCAGCGGCCGCTCACCCGCGACCAGATTCTCGAGGCGCACGCGCGTCACGAGTCCAGCCAGCAGCTCTATACTCCTGCGAAGCGATATCGGGACTTGTTGCCGATCGTCTACAAGCGCCTTGCCGAGGAGTGGAGTGTCCATGTAACTCACGAGGATTGCATCGAATATGGGCGTTCTGTCGGAAATTGGCCTGCTTTCGAAGACTCTCCCGGCGCGCTGCAATATCTGAAAAAGTATTTCAAGCTTGTAATCCTTTCCAACGTGGACAACGAGACTTTCCAGGCAAGCAATCGCAGGCTGCAGGTCGAGTTCGACGCGATCTACACGGCGGAAGACATCGGCTCGTACAAGCCTTCAGCCCGCAATTTCGACTACATGATCGAGAATCTAGTAGCAATCGGTGTAAAGAAGGCAAAGATCTTGCACACCGCTGAGAGCATGTTCCACGATCACAAGCCGGCAAACGATCACGGGTTGAAATCTTGTTGGATTTATCGCCGACACGCCCAACAGGGTTTTGGGGCTACCATGAATCCGGGTCAGTTGCCGCATGTCGATTTTCAGTTCAATAGCATGCATGAATTGGTGAAGGCGCATCAGGAGCACTTGCGGGTGAAGTCATAGGCCTAGCCTGCCCGCTCAATTGACTGCTGCGCTTCACCTCGAAAGCTGCCCGCGTTACAAACAACCTTTTGGGCGCCGCCGAACATTAATATCTGTCGTTCCAGTTGATCTCTTCAGCATTAATTTCTGCGTGCTGAAACTACCATTCATCTTCCGGCTTCTCCCGGCCGGGGCTTGAGGCCAGGATTCGAGCCTCAGTACTCTGAGGCTCGGTGCTCGACGCCGAGCCTCTTTTTTTGGTCTAGCGGTCTGACCGTGGTCTTCTCATGCTGAAGCTCTTGGTTTAATCGAGTGGGAATTGTGCTGGGTTTTCACGCGCCGAAACTCGCCTTAAGTTTCAGTCTTTTGCGCTTGTCACGGACTGAAGCCATTTCCAACCGGCATATTTGTCGCCAGTCTGACGTAGGTGACTATATCGTTTGAGGCTACTCCAGCTCCTATGACCCGAAACGCCTGCGGCTTGCGGTATTGTTTTGCCCATTTCAAACAGGCGCGAAATCCCGTCGTGCCTAAGATCGTGGAAGTGCAGATCATCAATGCCTAGCAATTTGCACGCGCGGGTAAACGCAGCGCCAATTGAGTCTACCGAGTAGGGGAATATTTCTTTTGCTACACGTGGCATGCTTTCGATAACTAAAGTCGCTTCAGGCGGCAGGTCACAAAATACGTCGTTCCCCTGCTTGTCGCCCGGATGCTTCATGTCGCGAATGAGAACTCGAGCGTCTGGATGAGTGGGCGGCGCCGCTGCCTCAAAATCTGTCCATGTGATCCGCGTGATCTCTTCCTGCCGTCGCGTACTGAAAATAGCGAACACGATGATCTGCTGCATCGGGGCGGACCGCGGCCGGTGAGTTTTGATCTTGCCGAAATGGTGCATGAGAAGGTCGAGTTCGGCTAAGGTTGGTCGACGATCGCGCTCCTTGCTTTTCGAAGTAAGACCGAGGTTTCTGGTTACTACCAGTGCATCGTCCATCGCTTGTGAGTCTAACGGATAGCCCCAGGCCGGCCTTGCAATGGTGAAGATTGAGCCGAGGTGGCTGAAGTAATTTCCAACCGTTTGTGGCTGAACCGGCAACTTCTTGGCGAAGGAGACCAGGTGCTCACTGGTTACCTCGCTGCACTTGAGATCCGCTATGTCGTAATCCTTGATGGTAGCGAGTACCTGAGCTTTGGTTCGGCCGATTTCCTTGATCGATTCCTCAATGTAGCGGTCGATCACTGCGCACAGCTTCGGGTCTGGCATATTCTGTCGTTCGAGCGCGCCCGGCTTCGCAAGTTCAGTCTCTCGCTTCTCCATCCACGCGGAAGCAGCTTGCCTGCGATCGAAGGTCCTCGTCTCGCGGTGGACGATTTCCCCGCCACGCTTGATGGTGACTTGCGCGTGATAGCCGGTGGAACCGTCTTTGCGCTTGCGAGCAATGATTGTACCCATTCCGCAAACCTGTCTGTTGTGGTACAGCATGGACCCTGTCAGTACAGCATTGCTGTACTGGGGGTCAAAAAACAAGCGAAAATCGGCCGAAATGAGAGCTCATCGGTACAGCAGGAAACCGTCGAAAGTGACTGAGAATACACATAAACTTAATAAAATCAGTAACTTTGTGTTTTCTGTAGCCCCGATGATGGATTGGACCGACCGGCATTGCCGTGTCTTCCATCGTCTGCTCTCGCGCCGCGCGCGGCTTTATACGGAGATGCTGACGAGCGCCGCCATCATCCATGGCGATCGCGTGCGGTTGCTTGGCTTTGACGAAAGCGAGCATCCGGTGGCGCTGCAGCTCGGCGGCTCGGATCCCGCCGATCTCGCGACTTCGGCCAGGATCGGCGAGGACTTCGGCTATGACGAGATCAACCTCAACGTCGGCTGTCCCTCCGACCGCGTGAAGGACGGCCGCTTCGGCGCCTGCCTGATGGCGGAGCCGAAGCTGGTCGCGACCTGCATCGATGCCATGAAGCGCGCGGCGCGGATTCCGGTCACGGTGAAATGCCGGATCGGCATCGACGACCAGGATCCGGAAATCTCCCTCGATCGGCTTGCGCGCGGCGTGATCGCCGCCGGCGCGGACGTCCTGATCGTTCACGCGCGAAAAGCCTGGCTCGACGGGTTGTCGCCCAAGGAAAACCGCGACCTCCCGCCGCTCGATTACGACCGGGTCTATCGCCTCAAGGCTGCGCTGCCGCATGTGCCCGTCATCATCAATGGCGGGATCGCGAGCCTCGAGGAGGCAAGCGCCCATCTTGCCCATGTCGATGGCGCGATGCTGGGACGCGCGGCCTATCAGGATCCCTGGCGGCTGTTGAACGTCGATCCGCTCTTGTTCGGCGAGGATGCGCCGCATGCGTCCATGAAGGACGCCTTCGAGGCGATGCTGCCCTATATCGAGCGCGAGCTTTCGCGCGGCACCAGGTTGCATGCGATCACGCGGCATTTCGTCGGCGCCTTCCACGCGGTGCCGGGCGCGCGCGCCTTCCGCCGTCATCTCGCCGAGCATGGGGTGAAGCCGGGCGCTGGGGTGAGCGTGCTGCAGGACGCGATCGCACTAGTCGAAGAGCGCAGCGCGCCTGCCATCGCGGCGTGAGACGCGCTCGGGGAAACCGTGCAGCACGAGGTGGTCGCCGCGGACCTCCCAGCTCTCGAGTCGGTCGAGGAAGCTCATGCCGAGCAGGTTGGTCTTCATCTGCCCGCGCGGCACCACCAGCGCCGGCACCGAGCGCTCGACGAGCCTGCCGATCCCGAGCCGGTCGAGCGTCAGCCGCGCCGCCTTGGTATGACCGCCGGCGGTTGCGACGTCGGTGTCGTATTCGAGCAGCTCCAGCGGCAGGCCGATCGCTTTCGCGGTCTCGTAGGTCAGGACCACCGAGGTCGCGCCGGTGTCAACCACCATTGGCGTCCTCACGCCGTTGATTCTGGCATGGATTGCGAACTCGCCGCCTTGCCCGCGCGGAATCTGCACCGCGGAGGCGGTGGGGGAGGCATGGGCGCGCACGATCTCGGCAATGGTGTCGCTGGCGCGCGCAACCTCTTCGGGATCGCGATAGGTTGCGACGGCGCCTGCGGTCATCGCGAGCAGGAACAGCACGAACAGCAGGCGCGTCATCGGCGGCCTCCCGCGCCAAAGCATGACGAGATCGATTTGAATTGGAACTGCATCGGAGATTCACCTCTCCCGAAGGGAGGGGCATAGGCCGCCTTCGGCGGCCGTTCACAAGAACGCCGAAGCGAAGCTTCGGCTATGTCGTATCGCAAGATGCGATCCGGGTGAGGGGTTACTGTCCCTCGAGTGAGCTGCGGCCCCTCATCCGGATTGCACCGGACGATGCTTCGCATCGCCAGGAGCAATCCGACCTCTCCCCACTGGGGAGAGGTGAATGGGGCGGCAGGCCCGCTTGCTCCATCCGCTGCGGCAATAGCGCCATCACGGCGCGGCGCTCCGCGCTCTCCATGTGGGGCCAGCGCGCGATCTCCGGAAGCGTGCGCCCGCAGCCGAAGCAGAGATTGGTCCTGGGATCGATCATACAGACTGCGATGCACGGCGTTTCCTGGCTCATTCCGTTATAGTGAAAGATAGTCGCGCGCTGATGCAAGCGCGAATGCTTCAAAGTCCCGTGCCTGCACTCATGATCGGCTTGTTGCGTGCCCGGTGCTTCTCATCGGTCACGGGTATGCTTTCAGTTTCCGGCGATAGCGGCGGCGCGTCCTCCTGCACTGGCGCCAGCGCACTCATCACGCGCTCCGGCGGGAAGGTGACGATCACCTCGGTGCCGATGCGAAGCTTCGATTTCAGGGTGAACGTCCCGCCGTGCATGTCGATCAGGCTTTTTGCGATCGGCAAGCCCAGGCCTGCGCCCTGTTCGGCCGACTTGATCGAGTTGGAGCCCTGGCCGAAGGAGGCAAGCACGATCGGAATCTCGTCCTCGGCGATGCCGGAGCCGGTGTCCTTCACGCTCAGATATTGTCCTCCCGAAGCGGTCCAGCCGACTTTCAGCCAGATCTCGCCGCCTTGCGGGGTGAACTTGATCGAGTTGGAAAGCAGGTTCAGAACGATCTGCCGCGTGGCGCGCTCGTCGCCCCAGATTCGCGGCATGCCCTGCTCGAACACCTCGTGGATCGTGATGCCGCGGCTTGAGGCGCGCAGCTTCAGGAGATGATGGCAGTCGGCCACGACGTTGACCAGCGAGACCGCTTCCTCGTTGAGCTCATAGCGGCCGGCCTCGATCCGCGACAGATCGAGGATCTCGTTGATGAGGTTGAGCAGATGGACGCCCGAATTGTGGATGTCGGCGGAATATTCCTTGTACACGGCGACCGCATGACCGCCAAAGATCTCGCTCTTCATGACTTCCGAGAAGCCGAGGATGGCGTTGAGCGGTGTGCGCAGCTCGTGGCTCATCTGGGCGAGGAAGCGCGACTTGGCGACGTTGGCCGATTCCGCGCGATGGCGCGCTTCGTCCGAGATCGCCTTCGCCTGCTCGAGCTCGCCGATCAGCGCGTCCTTCTCGGCACGCGCCTCGAGTGTCGCCAGTGTCGTCGAATGCAGGCGGTGGGCAAGCAGAGCGAAATAGCCTTCGGCCGCGATCGCAAACGCCGCCAGCACGTAATTGTCGAACTTGCCGCTAAGGACGAAACTGAGCGCGATCGCGACCGTGATCGGCATGGTGGCGGCGAGCGCCGCAATCGGCAGGTTCGCCGCCAGCATGCTCGACACCGCGACGACGAGCAGCATCAGGAACATCATCAGCGTGTCGGACACTGCGCCGACTTGCGGGTGGATGAGGATCGCCATCCAGCCCAGCCCATAGAGCAGGTCGAGCAGGACAAAGCGCGTGCGCCATTTCCGGGTTGCGGCGAGCGAGGGCGGCTCGGCGAGGAAGCGCACGCAGGCGCGCATGATCGCAACATGGATGCAGATCACGCCGACGGTCCAGGCGGCAGCCGAGACCGGCTGCATCCACACGCCGAATAAAAACCCGGTCGCAACCACGAGCAGCATCACGACATAGGATGCCGACATCCGCGTCTGCGCGTATTGGCGGAGCAGCTCCTGGTCGAAGGCCGGTCGTGTTCCGCTCGATGATGTTAACCGATCGCGCGCCTCGCGAACCCGCTGCGCGGCGGCGCGCCGACTGGACACCGGCGCGGCGGCAGGCGGTTCAGCCGGAAGCTGGACAACTTCGGGCTTATCGGCGGTATTACTCATCAAACAACACAAATCCCGCCCGCGGGCACGGGCACTTCTGGATGGTCTATTAAGTGCCGCCAAATCCTTAAGAGCTGCCTTAAACAACCAAACATTTCCGTTAATGGGAGGTTAAATTAACTTTTGGCGGGGGCCGCTGCGACCGCAAGGTGGGTAGAGCGACGTGTCGGCTGAAGCTCGAAGAGCGAAGGCTGAAGCGAAACCCATCCTACGATTTGAGGTCGTCATTGCGAGCGAAGCGAAGCAATCCAGCTTCGCTCCGCTCGCAATAACGGTGGAGCACACACCCCCGCGTTCCCGTGGCGCGTCGGCACCCGAGTGATGCGTCAATCGTCGCCCTCGAGGAGAGGAGGGCGCAGGGAATGCCGGGTGCAGGCCGCACCCGCGAGCCTTGCGTGCAAAGGAAAAGTGCACTTTACGCACGCAGGCAACAACAGGGCAGCCAGAACAACCGGCA